>Ga0164294_10001445_pt1 | contig 22069 bp, 14 predicted proteins | sample GEODES005metaG_FD_111479 | JGI IMG/M metagenome (GOLD analysis project Ga0164294, IMG submission 111479) | Oligotrophic lake water microbial communities from Sparkling Lake, Wisconsin, USA - GEODES005 metaG | ecosystem: Environmental > Aquatic > Freshwater > Lake | place: USA: Sparkling Lake...
ATGGCTCAAGACAAGCCCATTCCTCGTCGCTCATCAAACCCCGGATCAAGATAACCTCCCAAAAGCTACCTTGAATCAGAACCTACACGATTTGGGAATCCTCTTTGTCAACACGGCCTAGACCGACAGATCAAGCGGCCGTCTTGCACGCAAGACGGCCGCTTCTCTATCTCGCAACACGAATACATCGCGCATGCTGAACGACTCGGTCCGGCCCCGCGCTGACGAGATAGCGCACGGCTGCGCTCCCTTGCGTGGCTCATGCAGGCGGGGCGAATTATGGCGGACTGGCGAGAGAGTCCCTTTAGTTCCTACCCGAGCTGCAATTGCAACTCGCCCAATCGGCGTCTATTACCCTAACAGATTCTTACAATGCGGCTCACCCTCATGCTTGCGGTGGGTGATGTAGTCAGGTAACACACCTCTTGTTAGCACTCGGATTATCCGGTTTGCGTTGGCTATGCGACCCGCTCGCGATCAAGGCTGGTGAACGACATGAACTATGAGACGAGCATTCAACCAAGCGTGGCAGCGCCTTTTGAAGTGACCTTGGGCGAGGACGCGCGATCACCTTCGTCCACGGATCGCCGTTTCCCAATCGCTGCGATCATTATCCTTGTTTTGCTGGCGCTTGGCGCGGTCTGGTATTTTACGCAGCGCAGCGCGTCAGGTGGAAAGGCTGACGCTGCAAAGGGTGCGCAGGCCCAAACTGTCAGCGTGATCCAGCCGGGACGCATCACCGTTCGAGGCACTATCGAGACCAGCGGTACGCTCGCGGCCCGGCGCGAATTGCCGGTGGGCGCAGCGGGTGAAGGTGGCCGGGTTGTCCGGGTGCTGGTCGATGCCGGAGATTGGGTGCGTGCCGGACAGGTACTCGCTGTGGTTGATCGCGCCGTGCAAGTGCAGCAGATCGCCGGGCAAGCTGCCACTATCGAAGTGCAGCGCGCCAATGCCCGACTCGCCCAGTCCAATCTCGATCGCGCCGTCAAGCTGGTCGAAAAAGGCTTTATCTCGAAGGCTGATATCGACCGTCTGACCGCCACGCGCGATGCCGAAGTCGCGCAAGTGCGGGTGGCGACCGCCGCGCTGGGGCAGATTCAAGCAAGTACGGCACGTCTCAATATCGTTGCGCCGGCGGCCGGATTGGTTCTCTCGCGGAGTGTCGAGCCTGGGCAGATTGTTGGTCCGGGTACGGGCGTGCTGTTCCGGATCGCGCGTGACGGCGAACTTGAGATGCAGGCGCGCCTCGGCGAACGCGATCTGGCGCGGCTCTCGGTTGGGGTTTCGGCTGAAGTCTTGCCGGTTGGAACCACGCAAGCTCATACCGGGCAGATCTGGCAACTGGCTCCGACAATTGACGCACAGACGCGTGAAGGGATGGCGCGCATCGCGCTTGGTTACAGCCCCGCGCTGCGCCCGGGTGGTTTTGCTAGTGCGAAAATCAGCAGCGGAACCGTTTTGGCCCCTGTGCTTCCTGAATCGGCGGTCCTGTCCGACCAAAAGGGAGCGTTCGTTTTTGTGGTTGGCGCCAAAAACAAAGTTGAGCGTCGCGCGGTCAAACTTGGTGAGGTAACCGCGCAGGGCATCGTTGTTTCTCAAGGCCTCAATGGCACCGAGCGGGTTGTCATGCGCGCGGGAGGATTCCTCAATGCTGGCGATCCGGTCCGTCCGGTCTTGGTGAAGCTGGCGAGCGCAGAATCGCCCCGGGGCCAATGAGCGGGAAGAAATTTTATGGGTTTTCGTAACCTTTCTGTTTGGTCGATCCGCAATCCGGTCGTCCCTATCGTTATCTTTCTCGGCCTGACCGTGGCCGGCATTGTCGCGTTCCTGGGCATGAAGGTGCAGGATCAGCCCGATATCGAGTTTCCGCTGGTGATCGTCACGATTACCCAACCCGGTGCAGCGCCGACCGAGATCGAAAACCAGATCACGCAGCGCGTTGAATCCGCCGTTCGTTCGATCGCAGGCGTGGATACTGTCAGTTCGACCGCGTCGGAGGGTTCCAGCGAGACACTGGTGACGTTCAAGATCGGCAGCGACATAAGCGAAGCGGTGAACGAGGTCAAAAATCAAGTTGACCAAATCCGCAGCGACCTGCCGGATGGAATTCTGGAGCCGCAAGTTTTCAAGGCCGAAACTTCATCAGATCCGATCGGGTATTTTGCGGTCTCCGCTGATGATATGACGATCGAGCAACTCTCGTGGTTTATCGATGACACGGTGCGGAAGCGTTTGCTGGCGGTTCCCGGCATGGCTGACGTGGAGCGTGGTGGCGGTGTCAATCGAGAGATCGCTGTGACCCTCGATCCGCTGCGGATGAGGGCGCAAGGGGTGACTGCGGCCCAAGTCAACGCGGCTCTGCGGCAGACCAATATCAACACCGCTGGTGGACGCGCGGAAGTGGCCGGATCGCGGCAGGCAGTGCGCGTGCTCGGTAATGCCGCTTCGGCCTTTGCTCTGTCACAAGCGGAAATTGGTCTGCCCTCCGGTCACAGAATCAGGCTTTCGGATGTGGCGGATGTCCGCGACGGCTTCAGCGAGATCACTTCGATTGCCAAGTTCAACGGCAAACAAGTGGTGACATTCAGCATCGCGCGCGCGCGAGGTGAATCCGATGTGAGTGTTTACGACAGCACGATTGCGGAACTGAAGGCTCTGGAAAAAGAGCAGGGCGGCAAAGTGCGCTTCACGCGCCTCTTCTCAGGCGTCGGCGAGATCAAGGATCAATATCACACTTCGATGGCGGCCATGGTCGAAGGCGCCGTGCTCGCTGTGATCGTGGTGTTTTTCTTCCTCCGCGATTGGCGGGCTACGATTGTCTCGGCCATCGCCATCCCATTGTCGGCAATTCCGACTTTCTGGGCCATGTCGTTGCTCGGCTTTACCCTGAATCAGATGTCGCTGCTCGCGCTTGGCCTTGTCGCAGGGGTCCTTGTCGACGATGCGATCGTCGAAATCGAAAACATCGTGCGCCATATGCGGATGGGCAAATCGGCTTATCAGGCCTCGATCGATGCCGCTGATGAGATAGGTTTGGCCGTCGTCGCGACAACCTTTTCGATCGTCGCCGTGTTCTTGCCCGTGGCGCTAATGCCTGGCGTCTCCGGGCAGTTCTTCAAGAACTTTGGGCTCACGGTTGTTGTTGCGGTGATGTTCTCGCTGCTGGTGGCGCGCATGATCACACCCATGGTCGCCGCCTATTTCCTGAAGCCTCATGGGCAAGCAGCGCATGGCACTGGTCCGATGATGGACCGCTATATGATGGTTCTGCAGTGGTCGCTCAGCGTGAGCAAAGCCGCTGCTTACCGGGCTAAGTATCCTGGGCGATGGTTCCGGGCGCGCCTTCTGGATCACCGGCTGTGGATGATGGGCGTTGGCGTTGGCGCACTTGCACTCACCGTTGCCATCGTCATGGTCACTCCGTTGCAGTTCTTTCCGGACACCGACAACGAGTTTAGCCGAGTTTCAGTGGAAATGGTCCCGGGTACAACGCTCGCGCAGACCGAGCGCAAGATGGACGAGGTCATTGCGCTGATCAAGGACGAGCCGGAAGTGGACGTAGCGCTTGAGCGCATCAATGAGGGTAATGGGCGGGTGTTCATCTCGCTCAAGAAAGATCGCCCGCGCTCGAGCATCGAGTTCGAGCGCGCCATGACGCCGCGTCTCCAGACAGTGGCGGACGCGCGGGTCAGCTTCGTCGATTCGAACGGCGGCGGACCCGGTGGCGGGTCGGGCCGGCCGATCAGCGTCATGCTCTCGGGTTCCGACCCAGAGCTATTGCAACGGACCGCGCAGACGCTCGTCGAACAGATGAGTGCCCGCCCCGAACTCGTGGCGCCGCGCATCAGCGCCGATCTGCGCCGACCCGAGATCGTGATAACGCCGCATTTCGATCTTGCCGCATCGCTGGGTGTGACAACGCAGGACCTCAGTCAGGCCATCCGTATTGCGACGCAGGGTGAAATCGATCAGAATAGCGCCAAGTTTTCGCTATCGGACAGGCAGGTGCCGATCCGTGTGAAACTGCCAGTGGATTCACGTCGGGACCTGTCGACCATTGAAAACCTGCCGGTGCCAACGGCCACTGGCGGATCGGTTCCGCTGTCGCGGGTTGCTTCGATCGGGTTCGGCTCGGGGCCAACTTCGATCCAGCGTTATAATCAAAGCCGCCGCGTGTTCGTTGGGGCCGATCTTGCGCCTGACGTGGCCAAGGGCACGGCGACGAAAGTGGTGCAAAACCTTCCGATCCTCAAGAATCTGCCGCAGGGGGTTTCCAATGCAGCGGCCGGAGAGGAACGTTGGCAAGCAGAGATGATCAACAATTTCATCATCGCTTTGGCGGCAGGCGTGTTGCTCGTATTTTCGGTGTTGGTGCTCCTTTACCATCGCTTCGTCTCGCCGCTGGTCAACATGGGCTCGCTGTTTCTCGCGCCGCTTGGGGGTTTTCTTCTGATCCTGGCCACAGGTTATTCCCTATCGATGCCGGTGTTCATCGGGGTTCTGATGCTGTTTGGGATTGTGGCCAAGAACTCGATTTTGCTTATCGATTTCGCGATCGAGGAAATGGCGACAGGCACAGACAAATTGTCTGCAATCATCGAAGCCGGGCACAAGCGCGCCCAGCCGATTGTCATGACTTCCGTCGCAATGATTGCCGGGATGATCCCCACCGCGCTCTCGATCGGCAGCAACGGCGGCTGGCGCACGCCGACGAGTATCGTTGTGATTGGCGGGCTAACCCTGTCAACTTTGCTCACCTTGCTCATCGTGCCGGCTGGGTTCAGCCTCGCCGACGGCTTGGAAAAGCGGATCGGGCCATGGCTGGCGCGGCGCATTCTTTCCTACGATCCGGCAGAAGCGCGCGCTGAAAAAGCGGGCGCGGCATTTCCGGCGGAGTGAGCCCAACAAGCATCCGCAGGCAGCGCTCCGCCCCACTGGAAGATCGCGCGCGCCGGATGCGGATCGCGGCGACAAGTCTCCTGCTGCTAATGGCGGTGCTGTTCATCGCGGTCCGGCAACTGGAAAGTGCGAGCCCGGCGTGGGGTTTCGTCCGCGCTTTTGCCGAAGCGGCGATGGTGGGCGGGCTGGCGGACTGGTTCGCGGTGACCGCGCTGTTTCGCCATCCGCTAGGGCTGCCCATCCCGCACACCGCAATCGTACCTGAAAACAAGGACCGCATTGCCGATAGTATGGCCGCGTTTCTCCAGGCCAATTTCCTGACCGCGCCAGTGGTTGCGCGGCGGCTGCAATCGCTCAACGCGGCCAGCGCGATCGGCAAGTTCCTCGGTGATCCGCGCGGCAAGGATAGCCGCCTGCGCGACGGCGCGACCAGCCTGCTCGCCGATGTTCTCGCCTCGCTCGATCAGGAAAAGCTGGGCGGCCTCGCCAAGTCCGCGCTGCGCCAGCAGATCGAAAGGCTCGAGCTTGCGCCGCTGCTCGGGCAGTTGCTCGGCGCCATGATCCGCGATGGCCGTCACATGCCGCTGATCGAGAGCCTGTTGCGCCGCGCCGCGCAGACGCTTGAGGCCAACGAGGATCTGGTGCGCATGATGATCCACGAGCGCGCAAACACCCTGCTGCGCTGGACCGGGCTCGATGAGCGGCTGGCGGGCGGCATTCTCGACGGGCTTTACAAACTGCTCGCCGAAACCGTGATCATCCCGGATCATCCGCTGCGGCGCAAGATCGAAGAGGGCCTCGAACAGCTGGCGCACGATCTCGTCCACGATGCCGCGATGCACGCCCGGGTGGAGCGGATGAAGCAGGAAGTGCTCGCGAACCCCGCATTCGGGAACTGGCTCGATGCACTGTGGGAGCGCGGCCGTGCGCGGCTGCTTGCAGCGGTGCGTACGCCCGGCGGCGCGCTGTCCGGCCAGATCGGCGCCTCGGTGGCCGAGCTTGGCCGCGCCTTGCAGCGCGATCCCCGTCTCCAGATCCTGGTCAACCGCTTCGCTCGCCGCACGTTGGTGGGCGTGGCCACGCGCTATGGCGGCCAGATCGTGCGGCTCGTGTCCGAAACCGTGCGCCGATGGGATGCGCGCACCGTGACCGACCGTATCGAAGGCGCCGTCGGCCGCGACCTCCAGTTCATCCGCATGAACGGTACCATCGTGGGTGGGCTGGTGGGCGTTGCCATCCACGCGGTGGATCTGTGGCTTTGATCGCGCCCCTGATCCAGACCAAACGGCTCGATCTAGCCCCTCCGGTCGCCGCCGATCACGCCGGCCTCATGGACCTGATGGCATCAGCCGCGGTGCGCCGCTATCTGGGCGGACACCCGACCAACGCCACCGAAGAATTCAACCGCCTGTGCCGCCAAGCCGGATCGTGGCTGCTTTATGGCTACGGCACCTTCATGGTCCGCGCTCGGGGCACCGATGACCTGCTGGGCCTATGCGGCGTGTTTCACTCGTGGCGCAGCTTTGGCAAAGAGATGACCGACACGCCCGAAATTGGCTGGATCTTCGCCGAGAAAGCCTGGGGCAAGGGCATCGCCACCGAAGCTGCGCAAGCTGCGCTTGCCTGGTTTGACCGCGAACACGGCCCCCGCCGCATTGGCTGCATGATCGACGAACCCAACCTCCCTTCGTTCAAAGTCGCGGCCAAGCTCGGCTTCGTGCGCTACGGCGCGCACGACGAGGGGACCGGACCGGTGATCCTGCTGGAACGCAAATGAAGGCGCGAGGGCCATTGCCCTCGCGCTCCCAGAAACTCCCAGCCAGACCTTAGTTCGTGATGGCTTGCGTGTAGAACCGGTTGTCAGCGGAATAGAAGTTGCAATGGAAGCCGCTGGGCACGCGGAACGGGAGCAGCACCCGCGCGATCGGGCCGGCGGCGATGTCCTTCGCGGCGAAAATCGCCAGTTCGCTATGTGCGCTGTTCGCCGGGTGGACGATCGTCATGGCATAGCCGTCGGCCTCATCGGTGCCGCCAAGGCGCGGCGCGAAGACCACCTCACCCGCCGCCGCGCCCGCGCCGAAATGCCAGATGTCCTCTTCGCCCGTCTGGGTGTCGAAGCGCAGCACCGCGTCCATCCCGCCCACGCGGCCGTCGCGCGATTGGAGATTGATGTTGGCAAAGCTCTGGCGGCTCTTGCGCGTCATCAGCCGGTCGTCGGGTCGGGGGAACTGGATGTCGCGGTCGTTGAGCGTCTCTTCTTTGATCGAGCTGGTGTTGCCCTTGGGATCGATCGTCCAGCGGCGCAGGCTTTGCTGCGTATCGCCATGCGTGCGCCGCGCGCCGGTCTCGTCGGGGAACAGTGCGGTGCCATTGGCGGCGGCGACATCGGCAAGAATCTTGCCGTCCTCCTCCCACACGTTGAGTTCGTGAAACATGTGGCGCGGCTCGTACTCGAACCATTGCACATCCGCCGCCGTGCCCTCGCGCGGCATGATCGCCAGCTTGGTCGGGCGGTTGTTCACCCACGCCGTCATCGGCCCGCCCGCCGCAAAGCGCTTCAGGTCGGTGTCGATCGGAATGAACGGAAAGATCGCCCAGTTCTCGGTCAGCAGAAATGTGTGCATCAGGCTGAAGTGCGGCATCGGGATGATCTCGGTCTTGCGGATCGTCCCGTCCGCCCGCACGATATCATACCGCATCTCCGCCGCGCCCATCATGCCGTGGATCGCAGCGCCGGTGTTGAACATCTCGCCGGTCACATAATCGATCTTGGGATGCGCCGAGAACGAGGAAGTGACCAGCCCGCCATATTGTTGCTCGCCCAAAGTCTCGAGGCTGCGCGGATCGAGCGCCACCGGCGGCGCACCCTCCATCAGCGCGAGCAGCTGCCCGCCATGCAGGATAATATTGGTGTTGCCGGTGTTGTAACGCTTGCCCTGCACGCTGGGGTCGCTGGTTATCGGATTGCCAAATGTGCCGAACAGCCGCTTGCCCGCCGCTTTCTCAAGCAGAAACTTGTCGGTCTTCACCCAGCGATTGCGCATCGCCACGCGGCCATCGGCGATCTCGAACGCGAAGACCATGCCGTCGCCATCGAACCAGTGATAATCCCCCTCGCGCGGGGGATAGAGCGGGTCCGGCCCGTTGCGATAAAAAATGCCCGCCAGATCATCCGGGATCTTGCCCTCGATAATCAGATCAGGGGCCTCCGCCTCAAACCGGATCGGGGCATGATGCCCGGTGAGATACGGATGCTCAAAAAAAGGTTCAGCCATGGTCTGGAATCCTGCCGGGCGCTCACCGCGCTCGCTGCGGGTTTGCGGGAGATGGGGGGCGCTCTCACCTACCAAAAATGCTGGGCCATGGCCTTTGCGGTCCCGGCTACTTCTGCGCCTTTCCTGCAAACCCCGCTCAAAAAAGGTGACAGAGGTGACACCGTGTCACCTTTTTGACCGCCCATTTAGTTTCGTGATACCAGCACCTTAGCCCCAAAAACGGACAGAGTGACACTGACGCAACGTCGCCTTTTTTCCGGCCATGTCAAAGAGCTTCGGCACGATCATGACAGCGTCTAGGCATGTAGGACAGAGGATTTTGCGTGGAGGATGTCGATGGCCCTCGCCTCTTCCTTTCTTCCTCGCCCTGCTGACTTCCGAAAAACCCATAGAAAAAGGGCCGGAAGGTTTCCCCTCCGGCCCTGATTCTGTGACTGAATGAGGCCCCGGCCTTCGCCGGGACGCCATTTGGGCGTGAGCGCCTGAACTTAGAAGTCCATGCCGCCCATGCCGCCCATGCCGCCGCCGGGCATGCCGCCCATGGCAGGCTTGTCGTCGGGCTTCTCGCTGATCGCGGCTTCGGTCGTGATCAGGAGACCGGCGACCGAGGCTGCGTCCTGAAGCGCGGTGCGCACGACCTTGGTGGGGTCGATCACGCCGGCGGCCTTCAGGTTTTCATAGGTATCGGTTGCAGCGTTGAAGCCCATCAGCTGATCGCCTTCGCGCAGCAGGTTGCCCGAGATGACCGCGCCGTCGTGGCCGGCATTCTGGGCGATCTGGCGGATCGGCGCGAGGATGGCCTTGCGCACGATGTCGATGCCCTTGGTCTGGTCGTCGTTGGCACCCTTGAGGCCTTCGAGCGCCTTGGTGGCATAGAGCAGCGCAGTGCCGCCGCCGGGAACGATGCCTTCTTCGACCGCAGCGCGGGTAGCGTGGAGAGCGTCATCGACGCGATCCTTGCGCTCCTTCACTTCGACTTCCGAAGCACCGCCGACCTTGATCACGGCAACGCCGCCGGCCAGCTTGGCCAGACGTTCCTGCAGCTTCTCGCGGTCGTAGTCGCTGGTGGTGACTTCGATCTGGGCCTTGATCTGCTCGACGCGGGCCTTGATCTCGTCCGCCGGGCCTGCGCCGTCGACGATGGTGGTGTTGTCCTTGTCGATCGAGACGCGCTTGGCCTGGCCGAGCATGGCGAGCGTGACGCTCTCCAGCTTGATGCCGAGGTCTTCCGAGATCATCTCGCCCTGGGTCAGCGTGGCGATATCGCCCAGCATGGCCTTGCGGCGATCGCCGAAGCCCGGTGCCTTGACGGCCGCGATCTTGAGGCCGCCGCGCAGCTTGTTGACCACGAGGGTCGCGAGCGCTTCGCCTTCGATGTCTTCGGCGATGATGAGCAGCGGACGGCCCGACTGCACCACAGCCTCGAGGATCGGCAGCATCGCCTGGAGCGACGAGAGCTTCTTCTCGTGGATGAGGATGTAGGGGTTATCCAGCTCGACGGTCATCTTGTCGGCGTTGGTGATGAAGTAGGGCGAGAGGTAGCCGCGGTCGAACTGCATGCCTTCGACGACATCGAGCTCGAATTCGAGGCCCTTGGCCTCTTCCACGGTGATCACGCCTTCCTTGCCGACTTTGTCCATCGCTTCGGCGATCTTCTCGCCGACTTCGACGTCGCCATTGGCCGAGATGATGCCGACCTGCGCGATTTCTGCGGTGCCGGTCACGTCGGTCGAGCGGGCCTTGAGGTCTTCGACGACCTTGGTCACGGCCAGATCGATGCCGCGCTTGAGGTCCATCGGGTTCATGCCGGCGGCCACGCAGGTCATGCCTTCGCGCACGATCGCCTGGGCGAGAACGGTGGCGGTGGTGGTGCCGTCACCGGCCTTGTCGTTGGTCTTCGAGGCCACTTCGCGCAGCATCTGTGCGCCCATGTTCTCGAACTTGTCCTTGAGCTCGATTTCCTTGGCGACGGTGACGCCGTCCTTGGTGATGCGCGGCGCGCCGAAGCTCTTGTCGATGACGACATTGCGGCCCTTGGGACCGAGGGTGACTTTTACGGCATCGGCGAGGATGTCGACGCCGCGCAGAATGCGCTCGCGGGCGTCGCGGCCGAACTTAACGTCCTTGGCAGCCATTGCTTTGTTCCTTCATGTGCAGCTTTTCCGCAGGGGCGGGCAGCTGATGCGAATGGGATGTTATGGTTTGAAGTTCCGGATGCTCAGCCGAGAATGCCGAGGATGTCCGATTCCTTCATGATCAGCAGGTCTTCGCCGCCAACCTTGACTTCGGTGCCGGACCACTTGCCGAACAGCACGCGGTCGCCAGCCTTGACATCAAGCGGGGTGATTTTGCCGTCGTCGGCGCGGGTGCCCGAGCCAACGGCGACGATTTCGCCTTCAGCGGGCTTTTCCTTGGCGCTATCGGGGATGATGATGCCGCCGGCGGTTTTTTCCTCGGCTTCGACGCGGCGCACGAGCACGCGGTCGTGCAGCGGACGGAAAGTCATGGATTGATTCCTCTTCCATTGATGAAAAATGGCGCTTGGCACTCTCAGGTCGAGAGTGCCAGCGAGCTGGATATGGGTCGCGCCCTAGGGAGCGTCAAGCGTTGGGAGGCAAATTTCTTTGCGCTACGATGAACAGGTGCGTGTTCACGGCAGAAGCCCCAGCGGCGCGCGCGCGCGCCAGCGCCACAGCAGCAGCGCGGCGACCACCGCCAGCCCAACCAACAGGCCGATCCAGACGCCCAAGCCCCCCAGCGGGGTGAACAGGCCAAGCCCGACGGCGGTGCCGATGCCGGGCACCCAATAGCCGAACAGCGCGATGCTCATCGGCACGCGTGTATCCTGAAGCCCGCGCAGCAGCGCCGCGCCGATCGCCTGCGCACCGTCGAAGAGCTGGAACGCTGCCGCGATAGCCATGTACTGGATGGCAAGGGGGACCATGGCGGCATTGGCCGGCGCATCGGGATCGATGTAGATCGCCAGCACCAGGCGGGGCGCGAACAACATGATCGAGGCCGAGATGCCGACAAAGCCAAGGCCGAGCGCCAGCGCCACGGCGCCCGCGCGGCTGATCGCGGCGTGATCGCGCGCGCCATAGGCCAGGCCGACACGGATGGTTGCGGCTTGCGCAACCCCGAACGGGACCATGAAGGCGATGGAGGCGAATTGCAGCGCAATGGTGTGTGCGGCCAGTTCCTGTTCGCCGATCCGGCCCATGAGAAAGGCCGCGCCGTTGAACATGCCCGCCTCGGCGATGATGGTGGCGCAAATCGGCATGCCGATTTTGAGCACCTCGAAAAAGCGCGACCATTCCGGTCGCCACCAGCGGCCGAGCAGGCGATAGCGGCGCAAGCGCCGGTCAAAGCGGATCACGGCGGCATAGGTGAGCAGCATGGCGATACTGGTGACCACGCTCGACAGGGCCGACCCGGCAAGGCCGAGTGCGGGCATGCCGAAGTGGCCGAACACGAACACCCAGTTGCCCAGCGCGTTGACCGCGACCGCCATTGCATTGATCGCGGTGCCGATGCCGGGCCGGCCCATGGAGGAGACGACCGTGCGCAGCAATGAGGCGAGGACGGAGGGGATCGCGGCCCACATCAGCACCCCGAGGAACGGCACGGCCAGCGCGATGACGGCTGGTTGCTGCCCGGTCAAACGCATCAGCGGCTCGCCGAGCAGGCACATCCCCATTGCCAGGGTCGCGGCGAGCACACCCACCCAGCCCGCCATGCGCACGGTGCGCCGCACCTCGCGCACGGCATGGCGGCGCGCGCCGAGCTCAGCGGCAATGAGCGGGGATGCTGCGCCGACCAACCCGGTCAGGCTCCACACCAAGAGCCCGAACAGCGAGACCGACAGCGACGCTGCGGCAAGTTCGGTGGGCCCAAGCCGAGCGATGAAGACCACGTCGATCGCAAATACCGCCATGTGCAGCAGGTTTGCGACCACCAGCGGTGCGGCGAGGTGCAAGGTGGCGCGCCATTCGTCGGACCAGCGGGTGGGGGCGGCTTCAAACATCATGTTCTTCTCTGATTGAGAGGCTCGGCATAGGCGGTGGCCCGGCCAAAGAACAGGCCTCGCCTTATTGAAAGCACTCACGTAGGCTGTATCCCGCTCAAGGGAGAGTGCACGATAATGGCAACAGCCGCGAAGACTGAGAATGGGAGCGCCGCGAGCCGTTCGGTAACGGCGCTGGTGACATTGCTCGTGCTGGCCGTTTTGCTCAATTATGTGGATCGCGGGGCGATCGGCGTGGCCGCACCGCTGATGAAGGCGGACATGGGCATTTCCGCCACGCAATTTGGCGTTGCGGTATCCGCCTTCTTCTGGATCTATGGGCTGGCGCAGCCGTTCATCGGCTGGCTGGCCGACCGGATCTCGGTCTACCGCATTTTTGCGATGGGCGTCACGGTGTGGGCGGTCAGCACCTTGCTGACCGGCTTTGTCGGCGGGCTTACCGGCCTGATTGTCCTGCGAATCCTCCTCGGTCTCGGGGAGAGCTTTGTTTTCCCATGCAGCTCGAAGATGATCGCAATTCATGTCGCGCCCGAGCGTCGCGGCGTTGCCAATGGCGCATTGGCTGTGGGCATCGCATTGGGCCCGGCGCTGGGCACATTGGCAGGCGGGGCCATTCTTGCGCAATGGGGGTGGCGCGCCGTATTCATCATCTGCGGCGCGGCAACCCTGTTCTGGCTGATCCCCTGGCAATTGACCTTGCGCTCGCTGCCAAAGCCGCAAGAGGCGCAAGCAGGGCCGCCTCCGATCTCGTTCCGCCGGCTTTTGTCGCACAAGGCGCTCTGGTTGCTGAGTCTGTGCCATATCACGGCAAACTATGGCTATTTCTTCGCCGCCATCTGGTTGCCGCTCTATCTCACCAGCGCGCGGGGCTTGTCGATCCCGACCATGACGGTGTTTGCCACCGCAACGTTTTCCATGATGGCGCTGGCTGCGGTGCTGGCCGGGTATGTCTCCGATCATTTGACACGCGGCGGCCGCGATGAGGGCGAAGTGCGCCGCATGGTGATCGTCATCGGCCAACTCGGCGTGACCGTGGGCGTGCTGGGTGTGGCCTATGCGGTCTCGCCGGCGGCGGTGATGGGCTGGTTGCTGCTCACCGGCTTCAGCCTTGGCCTTGGCACGAGCACGGTCTACGCGCTGAGCCAGATCTTTGCCGGTCCGCGTTTGGCGGGCAGCTGGGTCGGCGTGCAGAATGCGATGGGCAGCCTTTCGGGCATTATCGGACCGATCGTGACCGGGATGATCGTCGATGCGACCGGATCGTTTGTCGGCGCGTTCGTTTTCACTGCCGTTGTCACGGGTATCGGAGCGCTGCTCTATCTCTTCGTGCTGCCGCCGATCCGGCAGATCGAAGGCGCTTAGGCCGTTCCCGAACAGCGCACGCGCGCCTTTTCTTGGCGGATGGCCCTGAAATTTTCCCCGATCGCGCCGTTCAACCCTGTGACGTGCGCGACAATACGGATGCGCGGTCGGGGGAACTGCGATCATGAAGGGCGTGATTTTCAACATTGTCGAAGAAGTGGTCGTCGACCATTTCGGCCAGACGACCTGGGAGGCATTGCTCGATACGACGGGCCTATCCGGCGCCTACACCTCGCTTGGCAGCTATCCCGATGCCGAGATCGTTGCACTGGTCGAGGCTGCGGCAACGCTGACCAATCAGGATCCGCGCGCGGTTCTGCACTGGGTGGGCGTGCAAGCGCTGCCGAAGCTGCATGAGCGCTACCCCGCATTCTTCGACGCCGCGCAAGATGCCCGGACTTTCATTCTGTCGCTCAATACCATCATTCATCCCGAGGTGCGCAAGCTTTACGCGGGCGCGATCTGCCCGCATTTTCATTTTATCGATACCCCCGACACCCTGACGCTGGGCTATGCCTCGCCGCGAAAGATGTGCGATCTGGCGCATGGTTTTGTGGACGCCTTGGCGATCCATTATGGCGAGAAGCTGGCGGTGACGCAGCCCTGCTGCATGCATGACGGGGCGCCGAGCTGCCAACTGGTGGTAAGCTGGCTCTAATGACCGCGCGGTCCGATCCGGCGATTTTCAAGATCGCGCCGGAGAATGCGTTGGAAGCGAGAATCGTTCAACTCGAACGACAGCTGGCGCGCGAGCGCCAGACGCGGATCGAGGCGGAAGCCATTGCCGAACGGGGCCTTCGCGAAGCCTATCTGGGGCATGTACGGATCAAACTGCTATCGACAATCGCCGGTGCGGCAAACAGCAGCATCGACCCGATGGAAACATTGCGCTTCACCATCGCAGAAGTGTGCTCTGCACTTGGTTATGTATTCGCCAACGTTCTGCTTTGCGAAGGGAGCGCAACCGATCGCCGCTTGGAGGCATGCGGCATCTGGTACGCCCGCAATCCCGACGAAATGTTCAGCTTTGCCGAGAAATCCCGCAGGCTGATTGCCTGGCCCTGCGCTTCGGCCCCCGGACGGTTGCTGATCACCAAACAAAGCGTCTGGACCCGAGATCTGCAACAGGTGGTCGGTTTTGGCCGGGGCGAGGCAGCGCAGCAGGTTCATCTGCGTTCGAGCGTGAGCGTGCCGGTGCTGCACGGAAATGATCTGATCGCGGCGATGGAGTTTTTCAGCCACGATCAGGTCGAGGCCGAACCCGAATTGCTCGATGTGTTGACGCAAGTGGGCGCGCAAGTCGGGCGGGTTTTCAAGCGCCAAGCCAATGAGCGGCAGCTGATCGAGAACGGGCTGCGGGATCCGCTGACCGGCCTGCCGAATCGGGCGATGCTTGAAAAGCGGCTGCAGGAGAGCTTCATTGCCAACCACACCGCAGGCAAGCTCGGGCCATCGATCATCTATATCGATCTCGATGGCTTCAAGCTGGTCAACGATGCCATGGGGCATCACGCTGGAGACCTCCTGCTCGCCGAGATGGCAAGGCGCATGCGCGAGACGGTGGGGGCGTTTGTCGCGATCGTCTGCGCCGATGCGCCGGAGCGGCTGTTGCTGGCCCGCATGGGCGGCGACGAGTTCACCATCCTGATCGATACCGAGGACAATGATACGCTGGCGCAGGAAATTGCCGCCGCGATTCATGCGTGTTTGAGGGCACCGCACCGGATCGAATACAGCGATGTCAACAGCGCAGCCAGTATCGGCATCGCCCATGACGACGGTGCATACGAAAATGCTGCCAGTCTGCTTCAGGACGCCGACGTGGCGATGTATAGCGCCAAGGCCCGGGGCGACGAATCCACGGTCGTGTTCGATTCCGCGATGCGCGCTTTGGCGGTCAAGCGGCTGGATATCGAAGCGGGTCTGCGTCAGGCGCTGGAAAACGGCGGCCTGTGCCTGTGGTATCAGCCGATCATCAACATCGCCGCGCAGCGCATCGCCGGCTTCGAAGCGCTGCTCCGGTGGAGCCGGGACGGCGAGATCGTGATGCCGAACGATTTTCTGCCGATCGCCGAGGAACGCGGGCTGATGAATTCCATCGGGGCCTGGGTCATGCGCGAAGCCTGCCGGACAGCGGCGCGCTGGACCAACATGCTGGGTGGCGGAAGGCCGTTCTATGTCGGCATCAATGTCGCGCCTTCGCAGCTTTTGCAGCCCAGTTTTCTCGAGCAGGTGCGCGGCATCCTGCTAGCCACCAGCGTCGATCCGCGTTCGATCGTGATGGAGCTCACTGAAAATGCGGCGGTGCTCAATCCCGCGCGGACGGCCCAGATTTTCAGCGAATTGCGCGCGATGGGAATTCGGTTGTCGCTCGACGATTTCGGAACGGGGCACTCCTCGTTCAGCCATCTGCAGACATTGCAGTTTGACACCTTGAAGATCGACCGCTCGTTCATCAGCGGCGAGAATCTGGCCGACTCTTCTTCAAGCATCGTCGATGCGATCATGCATCTGGCGCAGGCGATGAAGATCGAAGTGGTGACCGAAGGGATCGAATCCCAGCCGCAGCTCGATCGGCTGGCCGGCATCGGCTGCGACTTCGGGCAAGGCTATCTGTTTGACCGGGCGATGCCTGCCGATCAGGCCTTTCATTTGCTCAAGCCGTGACACATGGGCGCACCAAACAAAAAGGGCAGGCCTTGCGGCCCGCCCTTTCCGTGACACGGATGCTTCAAGACACCCGCGAAACTTTTGAAGTTTACTGGATTTCGCCAGATTACTTGATCTCGACGGTACCGCCAGCGGCTTCGACCTTGGCCTTGATGTCTTCGGCTTCGGCTTTGGAAACGCCTTCCTTGATCGCCTTGGGAGCAGCTTCGACCAGCGACTTGGCTTCGGTGAGGCCAAGCTGGGTGATCGCGCGGACTTCCTTGATGACCTGGATCTTCTTGCCGCCGTCACCGGTGAGGATCACGTCGAATTCGGTCTTCTCTTCCACGGCTTCGACAGCAGCGGCAGGCGCAGCGGCGACAGCAACGGCAGCAGCGGCGGAAACGCCCCATGCTTCTTCGAGCGCCTTGGCCAGATCGGCGGCTTCAAGGACGGTCAGTTTCGAAAGTTCTGCAACGAGATTGGCGATGTCTGCCATGATGTTTCACTCCTGAGTGTGTGGTGCCCGGCAGCCACGCTGCGGGGCGATAGAAAAAACAGTCTTAGGCGGCTTCTTTTTCGGCGTAGGCGCTGAAGACGCGGGCCAGCTTGGCCGCCGGAGCGGTGGCGAGCTGGGCGAGCTTCGTGGCCGGAGCCTGAATGAGGCCGATAAGCTTGGCGCGCAGCTCATCGAGCGACGGCATCGTGGCAAGCGCCCTGATCCCATCCGCGTTCAGAACCTGCGTTCCCATTGCACCGCCGACAATCTCGATCTTGTCGGTGGTCTTGGCAAATTCGACGACCGCTTTGGCAGCGGCCACCGGATCGGCCGAGGCAGCAATTCCGGTGGGGCCGGTGAAGAACTCACCGACGCCTTCGTAACTGGTGCCTGCAACGGCAAGCTTGGCCAGACTGTTTTTCGCAACCTTGTAGGTCGCACCCGCTTCGCGAACCTTCGTGCGCAGGGCGGTGGATTGGGCCACCGTCATGCCGAGGTTGCGGATGATGACCACCGCGCCTGCCTCGTGGAAGACTTCGCTCAGGAATGCGATCGAATCGGCTTTCTGCGAACGATCCATGCCTTACTCCTTCACATGTGGCTGCGCGGGGCACGCCCCAAGCAGCCGGCTACGTATGTCCATGGCCGACGAGAGGCCACGGGCGAGTCCATTGAAGGGGAAGGAGCACGCGTGGGAACGCGTGGAGGTGGCGCGCGCAAGGCAGAGCCGCCGGAAATCTCTTTTCCCCGCCTAGGCTGGAGGATTAAGCAGGAAACCTGCACCAGCTGTCTCGGACGGATGAGCGGCCCGACGAATCAGGCGCGTTCGAGCGGCGCTTTGGTCAAGAAGGCTCGGTAAGTCAACCTTCGTAGCGTATCCGACGCGCGCGGGGCGAAGTGATTGGCTCGATTGCGGCTTGGCAGGCAGAGCGATATCATAGCTATCCAGTCAACCGAGGAGGCCCCCATGAGCGAAGCCCGCGCGCGCAATGTCGCGCTGATCGAGCACTATTATCAGTGCCTGCACGACGGGGACATGGAGCAACTGGCGGCGCTGCACAGCGATGACGTTGTCTTCAACATGGTGGGCTCGACCCCGGTCTCGGGGCGCTGGGAAGGCAAGTCAGAATGCTTCGGCCCGGTGGTTGCCGATGGCGTGCTCGGCAAGCTGAAACCGGGCCAGTTTCGCTTTGCGGTGAAATGGCGGATCATGTGCGTTGATGACCAGCGGGTTGTGGGCATCATGCAGGGCGGCGGCCCCGGTTTGAACGGCGAACACTATGGCCAGACCTATTGTCAGGTCTTCACCATTCGTGAGGGCGCGATCAGTGAGCTGCACGAATTCTATGATACGGCGCTCGTCGAACTGGTGTTGAACGACAACCCGACCCAAAAGCCCGCCACGCCGCAAGTGCGCGCGTTTCAGTTTTGACCTACGGTTTGGTATAAACCGTCAGATAATCCCGCCACGTTGGATTTGACACGGGGACGGGTGGGCCCTATGCCGGTTATTCGCCCGTTGTTTCGAGCAAGGCCTTCCTATGCACGGGGGAAGGCATTCGGAAGGAAGCAAGCGGGTTTCCACGTGACGCAGACAGATTTTCGGCCATGAGTCCGCCCAGGCGGGCGCTCGTGGCCTCATTCAGTTTGTGGCAAGTCTGTTGGCGGTAGTGTGGCATTCATTCTTCCGCATTTGGCGTTTTTCCGTCGGCTTTGACCGGCATCGATCGAGCGAAAGAGGCAATTCCCTCCATGGCATCCAAGGCAACGCCCTCGGGCACCCCGGCACGCGCTGGTTTGAAAAAGCGCATCCGCAAGATTTTCGGCGATATCCACGAAGTGGTGGAAATGCCGAACCTGATCGAGGTGCAGCGCGAATCGTATGAGCAGTTCCTCCGCTCCGATCACGCCACGGGCTACGTCTCGGGCCTCGAAAAGACGCTGCGCTCGGTGTTTCCGATCCAGGATTTTGCCGGCACCGCCAGCCTCGATATCAAGGAAAAGGATGGCTACATCCTCGAAGCGCCCAAGTACGACACCAACGAGTGCCGTCAGCGCGGGATCACCTATGCCGCGCCGATGAAGGTCACGCTCAAGCTGGCGACCTTCGAGGTCGACAACGAGACCGAGACCAAGAGCCTGATCGATATCAAGGAGCAGGATGTCTACATGGGCGACATCCCGCTCATGACCGATAACGGCACGTTCATCATCAACGGCACCGAGCGCGTGATCGTCAGCCAGATGCACCGTTCGCCGGGCGTGCTGTTCGATCACGATCGCGGCAAGACCCACTCGTCGGGCAAGTATCTGTTCGCCGCGCGCGTCATTCCCTATCGCGGCTCGTGGCTCGATTTCGAGTTCGACGCCAAGGACATCGTCAACGTGCGCATCGACCGCAAGCGCAAGCTGCCGGTCACTGCGCTGCTCTATGCGCTGGGTCTCGATGCCGAGACGATCCTCGATGTGTTCTATGAAAAGGTGATCTGGGCGCGTAGCGAAGGCGGCTGGCGCGTGCCCTTCGTGCTGGAGCAATGGCGCGGCGTGAAGCCGGCGTTCGACATTGTCGATGCCAATTCGGGCGAAGTGATCTTTGCTGCAGGCACCAAGATCAGCCCGCGCGCAGCGAACAAGGCCGCCAAGGACGGGCTTGAGGCGTTGCTCATCCCGACCGAGGAAATCTTTGGTCGCTATGCCGCCAAGGATCTGATCGACGAGAGCACAGGCCGCATCTGGATCGAAGCGGGCGACGAAGTCTCGCCGGAAAACCTCGATGCGCTCGACAAGGCCGGGATCGACAGCCTCGAGCTGCTCGACATCGACCATGTCAACACCGGGCCATGGATCCGCAACACGATGAAGGCCGACAAGGCCGAGGACCGCGATCAGGCGCTGGCCGATATCTACCGGGTGATGCGCCCGGGCGAGCCGCCGACGCGCGAAACTGCCGAGGCCCTCTTCGATGGCCTGTTCTTCGATGGCGACCGTTACGACCTTTCGGCCGTCGGCCGCGTCAAGCTCAACATGCGCCTCGCGCTCGATTGCCCCGATACGGTCACGACTTTGCGCACCGAGGATATCCTCGCCGTGGTCAAGGAACTGGTGAACCTCAAGGACGGCAAGGGCGAAGTTGACGACATCGACAACCTCGGCAACCGCCGCGTTCGTTCGGTGGGCGAACTGCTTGAAAACCAGTACCGCGTCGGCCTGCTGCGCATGGAGCGCGCGGTGAAGGAGCGGATGAGCTCGGTCGATGTCTCGACCGTGATGCCCAACGACCTGATCAACGCCAAGCCGGCGGTCGCCGCCGTGCGCGAATTCTTCGGTTCGTCGCAGCTGTCGCAGTTCATGGATCAGACCAATCCGCTCTCCGAAGTGACGCACAAGCGCCGCGTGTCGGCGCTCGGGCCGGGCGGTTTGACCCGCGAACGCGCAGGCTTCGAAGTGCGCGACGTTCACCCGACGCATTATGGCCGCATCTGCCCGATCGAAACGCCCGAAGGCCCGAACATCGGCCTGATCAACTCGCTGTCCACCTTTGCGCGCGTCAACAAGTATGGCTTCATCGAAACGCCGTACCGGAAGATTATTGACCGCAAGGTGACCGGTGACGTGGTCTATCTTTCGGCGATGGAAGAGCAGAAGCATACCGTTGCGCAGGCCTCGGCCGAACTGACCGCTGACGGCAGCTTCATCGACGAGCTCGTTTCGGCCCGCCAGAACGGCGAGTTTGTGATGAGCCCGCGCGAGAACGTGACCTTGATGGACGTCAGCCCCAAACAGCTGGTTTCCGTGGCCGCCTCGCTCATTCCGTTCCTCGAAAACGATGACGCCAACCGCGCGCTCATGGGCTCGAACATGCAGCGCCAGGCGGTGCCGCTGGTTCAGGCCGATGCACCGTTTGTCGGCACTGGCATGGAAGAGACCGTGGCGCGCGATTCGGGCGCAGCGATCGGCGCCCTGCGCGCCGGCGTGGTCGATCAGGTCGACGCGGCGCGTATCGTGATCCGCGCGAGCGGCGATATCGAAGCCGGCAAGTCGGGTGTCGATATCTACACGCTGCAGAAATTCCAGCGGTCGAACCAGAACACCTGCATCAACCAGCGTCCGCTGGTGAAGGTCGGCGATCTGGTCGAGGTTGGCGATATTCTGGCCGATGGTCCTTCGACCGATCTGGGCGAGCTGGCGCTGGGCCGCAACACCCTCGTCGCGTTCATGCCGTGGAACGGGTATAACTACGAGGACTCGATCCTGATCTCCGAGCGGATCGTGAAGGACGACGTGTTCACCTCGATCCACATCGACGAGTTCGAAGTGATGGCCCGCGATACCAAGCTCGGGCCAGAGGACATCACCCGCGACATCCCGAACGTCGGCGAGGAAGCGCTGCGCAGCCTCGACGAGGCGGGCATCGTCTACATCGGCGCCGAGGTGCATCCGGGCGACATTCTTGTCGGCAAGATCACGCCGAAGGGCGAATCGCCGATGACGCCGGAAGAAAAGCTGCTGCGCGCGATCTTCGGCGAAAAGGCGAGCGATGTGCGCGACACCTCGCTGCGGCTGCCGCCGGGCGTTTCGGGCACGATCGTCGAAGTGCGCGTGTTCAACCGCCACGGCATCGAGATCGACGACCGCACCCGCGCCATCCAGAACGAGGAAATCGAACGCCTCGCCAAGGACCGCGAGGACGAGCGCGGCATTTTGAACCGCGCGACCTTCAACCGTCTGCGCGACATGCTGCTGGGCCACGTTGTGGCTTCGGGGCCGAAGGGCATCAAGAAGGGCACCGAGATCGACGAGCAAATGCTGGCCGATGTCGAACGCTACGAATGGTGGAAGTTCGCGGTCGCCGATGATGCGCGCCAGGCGCAGCTCGAAGCGGTCAAGCTCCAGTATGACGAGACCGTGAAGTCGATTCAGGAGAAGTTCGAGGATCGCAAGGAGAAGCTGGAGCGCGGCGACGAGCTGGCCCCCGGCGTGCTCAAGATGGTCAAGGTCTTCGTCGCGGTGAAGCGCAAGCTGCAGCCGGGCGACAAGATGGCCGGCCGCCATGGCAACAAGGGCGTCATTTCGCGCATCCTGCCGGTCGAGGACATGCCGTTCCTCGCCGATGGCACGCATGTCGATATCGTGCTCAATCCGCTCGGCGTGCCAAGCCGCATGAACGTCGGGCAGATCTTCGAGACGCATCTGGGCTGGGCCGCGCGCGGCCTTGGCAAGCAGATCGCGCAAGCGCTGGAAGATTGGCGCCATGCCAACCCCAACCCGACCGCCGGCACCCCGCCGACGGTGATCGCGGACAAGCTGAAGGCTATCTACGGCGAAAATTATCACGCCGAGATCGATGCCCGCAGCGACGCC
>Ga0164294_10001446_pt1 | contig 22061 bp, 13 predicted proteins | sample GEODES005metaG_FD_111479 | JGI IMG/M metagenome (GOLD analysis project Ga0164294, IMG submission 111479) | Oligotrophic lake water microbial communities from Sparkling Lake, Wisconsin, USA - GEODES005 metaG | ecosystem: Environmental > Aquatic > Freshwater > Lake | place: USA: Sparkling Lake...
AAAATTTGGGCCAAAGGCCTGGTTAAACGCGAATGTGGTGCATCAGTCCTTCGAGGCTGTCCGAGCTCGTTCCCTCGGGCGTGGCCAGCACTGTGCGGGCGTGCAAGGCCGTGTGGGCGAAGTTTCGGAGATGGATTTCCAAGTCTTCGATTTCCAGGCCCGCGAGGGGGAGATCATAGATTTGGATGACGCTGTCGTCGACGGGATTTAGCCCCATGCGCAGGCCCCCAGTTTCCCGCCACATCGTCGCCACATACAAGAGCAGCTTGTAAATGGCGGTTTGTTCCCCCGGGAGCGGCTGTCCTAAGTCGGCGGATAGCACCAGCTTTCCCGCATCGATGTCGTGTTCGATATCGACCACAAAATCATCGTCGAAGGCGATCGCCCAGCGTTCCGGCGTGTATTGACGAATTTCCGCTGCCTCTACGAGCGGACCCACGTCAGTCATCAGTTTTTCGAGATCCAGTTGTTGCATAGGAAAGATGAGCTAAAAATTCACACGTGCTAACATAGCGCGCATGTATAAGATACAGACTAAAACCTTCCAGTAATGCGCATGAACTAAGGCGCCGCAATTTTTATTCTGTAAAAGTGGCGATCAGCTTTAGGATAGGGCAGCAGGGTCATATCACTTAGAATCCGTGGGATGAGATCAACACGACCGCGCTAAAGCTGCAACGGGCTGACCCACGAGTCGGATCTTTTTGTGGGATACTGTTCTACATCCTTTGCTCGTTGAGCTTCTATCCTTCGCAGTCTTGGAACGGAGAATGGATGGATGGCTAACCTGCTGCCCATCGTGAAAATCTATGAGCAGCTTTGACGCGGCATCATGGCATAGGCGGTTCGATGGAGGCGGGCAGACGTGGATTGGTAGGACTCCAAAAAAGCGATGTTAGCTTTTCGTCGAGATCACTTTCGTCTTGGCGGTTCCAAGTGCCATCGGTGAGCATGGTCGCTGCTTTCTTAAACCAGCTCAATAGCTCGGAACTGAGATTCAATGACACCGTGAACACGTCATCGCCAACTATGGCAGATGCCGAACCAGAACAGTCCCTGCGCGCCTGGTAGTCATCCCAAACCATCACGCCAGAGTGCATGATAAGGATCAAAAACTCGCGCCCACCAATGGCAAGGCTGTAGCTGAACAAGACCTCGGGATGTTCGGACTTGGACATCAGGGCTTTCTGCGGCGTTTGGTTTCCAACAGTTGATTCAACTCACCACTGAGTTTCATCACCCGCCCAAAATCACGCAGCAGGTTTTCCACCTGTTCTGCTGTGGCACGCTGGGGCCACTTATTGTCCTTCATGTCGCTCCACCAGGCACAAAGCCGGTTGATGTATGGAATATGATTGTTTCTACCACGATCCGCAGGATCAACCACCATCTCATCAGGGGTGAGCACACGCCCGGCGATGATGCTCTTGCGCAAACGCATGGTGCTGATAGCTCGCTGGTTTTTCTTGGGGGCGGCCAGCGCCAGCCAGCGCCGTTGTTCAGCAACGGGAAGCTTGGCGACCACCTTGTGATGTTCCCAGGCAAGGGCATCATTGCGGCGGTTCCTTGACACGCGCCGAGCGACGTAGGCGTAATTTTGGAGGGTGGTCCTGTCTAGGCCCGTGGCCTGAATAGCCGCATCATAGGCATCCGTGGCGACACGGCTCGCAGCCGGACCTTGTCGGAAGTTGGCATCGCCATAGACGAGCCAGTCACCGATCACAAAAGCAATGCCGCGCGCGGCTTGCCCCAAGGAGTTGGCAACTTGGCTCCATTCCTCAAAGGTCAGAGGCGCGAGGACATCCAGACCCGTGGGAGAGATTTGGATCTTGGAATGGCTGGGCAGGGCAAGACTCATGCAGGAACTGGATCACGAAACCATGACAGTGGCCGCCGGACAAGTGATGGGTGAAAAATAGAATAACCTGCCTGCACCAAAACATCCTGCTGTTCAATCCTCGACCGGCTTACACCCAGTAGCCATGGACAACCCGCTTGAGAATCCATGCGAAGCAGTGCGCAGGTGATCATTCGCTGCATGATAAAACATGACAACTCAAGCTCACCACTCTGCGAAAACGTTCAAATGCACCCGCGATAAGGCTTGAGGGAATCCCCGGAAATGCGAAGGTTCACGCACCAATCCCATGATCACTTCACCCGCACAGTTCCCTGAGCGGGGTATGGAAGGAACCTAAATGGTGCGCCACACAGAGGACTGAGTTGATCGCCTTTGTGCTTGTCTCAAGGACATATTTGAGACTTTGTTGGCCTATGAAGTTCCAGTTCTTCGCCCACGCGTCCAATAACGATCACGCGTGGTCATCTTCCCCACTGGGACCAAGAAGGTGCGACATACTTCATCACTTGGCGAACCGCAGACTCAATTCCGAAAGCAGTGTGGGAAGGTTGGCGCTGTGAGCGCTCGGCGTGGCTGGTTGAACACAGCATTGACCCCGATCTTAATAACTGGCGAGAGCATTTGGAGGAACTTCCCGAAGCGGAGCGAAAGGACTTTCGACGTTTCTCGAAGGCACTGGAAGATGAGATGGACACAGGCCATGGCGAGTGTCTCCTGCGGCTCACGAAACTGGCGAGCATCGTTGCAAACTCGCTGCGCTTCTTTGATGGCACTCGGTAGACGTTAAGTGATTTTGTGGTGATGCCGAACCATGTGCATTTGCTAATGGGCGGCATGGTCCGGGAAGCAATGCTGAAGCAAGTGGAATCGTGAAAGAAATGGTCCGCGATGAAGATCAACGAGGAACTGGGGCGTCGTGTTCGCTTTTGGCAGGATGAGCACTTCGATCATCTGGTGCGCAACGAGGCATCGTTCCAAAAGTTCAGGGACTACATTGCGCAAAATCCACGAAAAGCGCGGCTGGTCGAATGGCAGTATCTGTATTGCGGATGCGGGGAGTCCTAATAGAGATAACGTGGTTTTTTCTGCGGCACATAAGCCGAGGGACATTTGAACCGCACAGGGGACTGTGCGGACCACTTTGGCAAATCCGCCAGTGATCCATCAATAAACGTGTGATGCCAAAGCTGTGTCGCCACCACCGCCGCGAGCCCCATCTCTACAGATAGACGCGACAGAGAACCAATCCGCAACTCACGAAACGCTTTCCTCCAGTGCCGCACCTGAGCGACATCGAAGTAGCCCGAACGACGCAGAGATTCCTCGCTCAGCAGTTCACTCACAAACTTCGGCTCAGGATCGATATGAAAGCTATCCAGCGGGGCACGAAAGATGACTTTGTGCCTTCTGGCAATCGCTTTGGGCAGCCAGCGCTCGGCGACGAGGCGCAGCAGGTGCTTGTCGCGAAAGCCGTTCAGTTTCCAGCGTGGATGGAGCTTCGCCGTAAAGTCGAACACCTCTTCATCGAGAAACGGGTAGCGCACCTCCACGGAGGAGTGCATTGCCACGCGATCTCCCTTCGCTTGCAGCAAATGTCCAGCCAGTGTGACTCGCGCACCGACCCACAGACCGCGATTCAGTGGACTCCAACGCTTCGCACGCTCCAAATCGATTCCAAGACCTTCCCATGGTCGCGCTTCAGCCAGCACCTCGCGCATGGGGTCGCCGTAGAAGCGCAGCTTGGAGAGCGCTAACACGCCGTAGCTGTCGATCCACGCATTCGGGCCTCCAACAGCGTCTTCCCACATTTTCCGACTCGACGCGGGGTAGTGCGGCACTTTGTTCAACCGCAGATAACCTCGCCTCACGATATCGCTCAATCGCAGGCCGGGAATGACATCCATGGCATTGAAGATCTTCGCGATCTTATACCACGGATACCCCGCCAGCCATTCGTCTGCGCCTTCGCCCGTGAGCACCACTTTTTGCCCGTTGGCATGAACCCGACGCGCCAGCATGAGCAACGCCGCGCATGAGGTGTCGATCACCGGTGCTTCTGCGGCCTGGATGAGCTGCGGATACATGTCCAGCGCATCGCTGGCGCGAAACTCCTGCACAATGGGTGCCTTGGTGCCGATGTACTCAGCCGTGTTATTCGCCGCGTTGAGTTCATCGAGCTTCGGATCGTCCACACGGATCGTGTAGGTGTTGATGGCGGTGCCTTTGAGCTTGCAGGCCATCGCTACAATCATGCTGGAGTCCAGTCCGCCCGAGAGATAAGCCCCCACCGGCACATCCGCCCGCAGGCGCTTATCCACGGCCTTCAGCAGCACATCCTCAAACTCATCCACGAGCTTGGTTGGATCAGATTGCGGGTCTTCATCACCCTCATTCGGGAAATCCATCGTCCAATAGGCACGTTCTTGGATCGGCTCCGCATTCCCCGGAGTGATCTGCAAATAATGTCCTGCTGGCAGCAACTGAATGCCTTCAAAGCATGTCGTTGGTCCAGGCATCGCACCAAAGGTGAAGATGTGATCAATCCCACGCAGATCCGCCTTTGCCGTCACCATGCCCGAAGCCAGCAATCCTTTGATTTCGGAGGCAAAGAGCAGCCAGTCGCCCTGCCGCGTCCAATAAAGCGGCGAGATGCCGAAACGGTCCCGTCCCAATGTGAGCTGATGCCGATTCACGTCATACAAGGCCACTGCGAACTGCCCACGCATCCGCTCAAACATGCCTTCATGACTCTCCTCCCACAGATGCGGGATGATCTCTGTATCGCAGTGGGTGTGCAATTGATGTCCGCGTGCGATGAGTTCCGATCTCTTCTCGGGAAAGTCAAAGAACTCGCCATTGAAGACCGTGAACGCGCTTTGGTCCTCATTGCACATCGGCTGCTGACCATCCGCCAGTCCAACGATGCTCAGCCGACGCGAAGCCAGCGCCACACCTGGCCGAAGCAGAAAGCCTTCTTCGTCTGGTCCTCGATGAATGAGAGCCCGTGCCATCCGTTCGACCACACCTTTGGACACCGTTCGCCTACCGGCCAGGTCCATCACACCAGCTATGCCACACATAGGTGCCTGCTATCGTCCCGTTTCGGGTCAATAAGCAATCAGTATTGACCCTGGTAGGGTTTCACCCCATGGCGGATGAACAGCGGGTCGGGTAATTAGGAAATCCACACCTGATTCGGATCCAACGGTGGCGGCGGCTTCATGCAGCGGAGCCGTGAACTTTTTTCCTTATTGAACATGCCCACACTCGCCCATTCAGCTTTGTCGCTCTCGTCTGCAACTTCAAACAAGGAGGGCATCGCGATCATTGGCATCGGCTGCCGTTTCCCTGGTGGGGTGAATGACGCGGAGTCGTTTTGGAAGCTGCTGGAAGAAGGACGTGAGGCCGTGGGTGATGTGCCGGCGGATCGCTGGAATGTGGAGCGCTTTTACGACGCGGAGCCAGGAATCCTCGGTAAAACCATCGCCAAGCGCGGTGGCTTCATCGAGGGCATTGATCAGTTCGATCCACAGTTCTTCGGCATATCACCGCGCGAGGCACCTTACATTGATCCGCAGCAGCGCTTACTTCTCGAAACAGCTTATGAAGCCATCGAAGATGCGGGTGTGCTGCTCGATCTCGACAAAGGCACCGACATCGGTGTCTTCGTTGGCATTTCGCACAATGATTATCAGGGCTTGCAACACACATCCACGGATCGCGCGGGCATCAGCGCTCACACGCCCACCGGGAGTGCCCATAGCATTGCGGCGAATCGCATCTCCTATTGCCTCAATCTCACTGGACCGAGCATCGCGATGGATACCGCTTGCTCTTCTGCGTTGACTGCCGTGCATGTGGCCTGCGAGCACATCTTGGCCGGACATTGCAAAACAGCGATGGCCGGAGGCGTCACCGTAATGATCACGCCGGATGGATTCATCGGCTTTTCGCAAGCCGGGATGCTTTCTCCCGAGGGCAAATGCAAAGCCTTCGATGCCTCGGCCAATGGCTTCGTGCGCGGCGAAGGCGCAGGCATGGTTCTCTTAAAAAAACTCTCAGAAGCCATCGCTGATGGTGATCCGATTCATGCGGTGATCATCGGCTCAGCGGTAAACTCGGACGGCCATACGAATGGCATCTCTCTCCCAAGTCCAGAAGCCCAATCTCGTCTCGTGAGAGACGCCTGCGTCATAGCTGGCGTCAAACCCTCACAAATCGGCTATGTCGAGGCTCATGGCACCGGCACTGCGGTGGGTGATCCCATTGAAGCGCATGCACTTGCGGAAGCGTTGTGCGCCGACCGTGCAGATGACAATCCGCTCGTCATTGGCTCGGTGAAAACCAATCTTGGCCACTTAGAAACCGCCTCCGGCATCGCAGGTCTAGTTAAAGCTGCGCTCGTGCTCAAACACGGACGCATTCCGGCCAGCCTGCACTTCGATTCGCCAAATCCACACATTGACTTTACCGCTCTGAAGCTACGCATGCCGGTGGCGAATGAAGTCTTTCCTGGAAACGGTGCCACACGTCATGCGGGTATCAATTCCTTCGGCTTCGGCGGCTCCAATGCCCATGTGATCCTGTCAGAAGCACCGAAGCTGGCGCCTCGGGCTCACGCGTCACCTGATACAAGCCGTGCTTGGCCTTTGACGTTGTCCGCACGCTCGGAAGAAGCACTGCGGGCCTCAGCGTGGCAACTGAGTGTGTGGTTGGATGATCATTCTAAACTGAATGGCAGCTCGCCGCTGCTTCCAGACCTGACTTACATGCTCGGTGCACGGCGCAATCATCACTCGCATCGCCTCGCACTCACCGCTCGCACGATTGGCGAGATGGTGCAGGAACTCAGCGCCTTCTCGACTGGGCAGCCCGGTCCGCGCATGCGGACCGCTTTCACGCCACGTCCCGAAACGGCTGTACGTGTAGTCTTCGTCATGAGCGGCCAGGGACCGCAATGGCAGGGCATGGGCCGCGAACTCATGCAGCATGAACCGGTCTTCAAACGCATGATTGAGGCCTGCGACAAGGCCATGCGACCATGGGCCAAGTTCTCACTGATGGACGAACTCAATCGCCCCGAGACCGAATCAAAGATGCAGCGCACTGAGATCTCGCAGCCTGCGATCTTCGCCATGCAGATGGCCCTCGCAGCGCTTTGGCAGTCCTGGGGCATTCAGCCTGCGGCTGTCGTCGGGCACAGTGTGGGTGAAGTTGCCGCAGCTTGTATCGCAGGGATCCTCACGCTCGATCAAGCCGCGAAAATCATCGCGCTGCGTGGTCGTTTCATGGATGCGTGCGCGGCGGCTGATGGCGCCATGCTCGCTGTCGGCATGAGTCCCGACGAAGCTCGTGCGGTGATCGCCAAACACGATCGCACGGTAAGCATTGCTGCGTTCAATGGCCCTCGCTCCCTCACGCTGTCAGGCTTGAAGACCTCGCTGGAAGTCATCGCGGCTGAGTTGGAATCGAAAGGCGTCTTCGCCCGCTTCCTGCAAGTCAGTCATCCCTTCCATCATGCGATGATGCAGCCTGCCGCCGATGCCTTGAAGGCAGCGCTGGCTGATCTCACGCCCACGCCTGAGACGCTTCCGTTTTTCAGCACTGTTACCGGTCAGCGTCTCGGTGGCGCATCATGCGACGCGGAGCATTGGTCACGCGGAGTTCGGCAGCCAGTTGAGTTCGCCTCAGCAATAGTTGCCTTGGCGGAGTTCGGTGTTGATGCTTGGCTCGAAATTGGCGCTCATCCTGCACTGGTGCGTTCCATTCAGGAGTGTCTAGGCGATAGTGGCGGCAAAGCTGCTGTGCTGGCATCAGCACGTCGTGAACGCGAGCATGAATCCTTGCTAGAAACCGCGATGGATCTGCATCTCGCCGGTGTCGTGCTCGACTTCAAGGCGCTTACACCATCGCGACGTCTTCTCACACTCCCGACTTACTCATGGGACAAAGCACGCTGGTGGAATGAATCTGCCGACATGCGCGAAGGCCGTCTCGCGCCTGGAGGCCGCGGCTTGCTTGATGTGCGGCTCGCACGCGCCACACCGACGTGGATCACGAGACTCGACAATCGCCACATGGCGTATCTGAAGGATCATCGTGTCGAAAACCTCATCATCTTTCCCGCCGCAGGTTTCGTCGAAATGGTGCTCGAAGCCGGGGTGCAGTTGTTTGAAGGCAAAGCCTTCGTCATTGAGGATTTCGAGATTCGCAAGCCACTCATCCTTCCCGATCCACCGTCCGGCATGCTGCTGGAACTGTCATATGATCTCACGGAACGCACGTTCTCGATTCAGAGCAAATTTGAAGCTGGTGCCTCATGGTCCACGCATGTTGTCGGCTGCATGCGCGGCGAGCGCACCGAGTCATCCTTCGCCACGTCGGCTTGGGAGACATCCACTTTGCCCAATGTCGGTCTCGACACCTTCTACGGCCACATGGCCGACATGGGCCTGCGCTACGGCGAGGAATTCCGCCCCATCCGCGAGCTTTCCGCTGGCGCTGGCAAGTCCTCAGGTCGTGTGTCATTGGGCGCTGCGATTGCGCCACGTGCTGCCGAGTATCCGCTGCATCCCGTGCTCTTCGACGGCGCATTGCAAATCTTCTCCGCCGGTGCTGCAACGGTTGAAGGTCGCACCGCCGGGCTGCGACTCCCTGTGCGCTTTGCCCGCATTTTGTTCCTGCGTTCGCCCGGAGCATCGAGTCTCGTGCGTGCCGGTGTAAAGCAGGCCAACGATGAGTTCGTCGAAGGTGGCATCGAACTCTTTGATGAATTCGGCAAGCCCTGCGTGCGCATCGATGGCTTCCGCGCCATCAGTGTGGAAGGAGCCAAGCGCACTGGCAAAACTGGTAAAGGTCGCGATGTGACTTACCACGTTGCTTGGGAAAAGCGTCCCACAAGTCCACGCGCGGCTTCTCCTGCCCCAGTGGCATTGAGTCGTCTGCATGAAGCGGCGCAGCATGCGCTGGATGAAGTGCTCGACATGCGTGGCCGTGGCAATCTGGATGCCGCTAGTGCGGCAGGCGACAAACTCACTGCCGCGCAAGTCGCGAGCGGTCTGAGAGACATGGGCGCGGGCTGCACCGAAGATGAATTCTTCAATGCCGAGTCGCTCAGCGTGTCGGAGTCGATGCATCGCTCATTCGAGCAACTTGCAGACAACTTGGTGTCATTGAATCTGCTCACTAAAGAGCAAGGCAGCTATCAAACCACGCCTGAGTTCACCGAAGCGGCAGACAGCGCGGATGAACTGCTCAGCGAGAGCCTCGGTAAATATCCAGGCCATCTCCCAGAGGCATTGATCTGTGGTTCCACCTGTGCGGATCTCGGTCCCATCATGCGTGGCGAAAAGGAGGCCGTGCAGGTCTTGTTTACGAGCGGTGGCGCTGATTTGCTCGATCAATTTTATGGTGATGGCCTCGTCACGAGTCCTTGGCTTGCCGCCATCGGCAGCGCGGTGGCGGAGGCTGCGCGTCAGCTTCCTGAAGGACGCGGACTGCGCATTCTGGAGATCGGTGCAGGCACTGGCGGCCTCGCCTCACAGGTGCTGCCGCTCATCGAGCGCGGTGTGCATTCGTATGTCTTTAGCGATGTTTCCGCTGCCTTCTTTCCAGCTGCGCGTCAAAAGCTGGCTGCTTATCCCGAAGTCGAGTTTCATACCTTTGATCTCGAAAAGCCCGGCAACGAGCAGGAGCTTGATCTCGGTTCCTTCGACATCATTCTTGGCACCAACGTCATCCATACCGTGAGCGATGTGCGCGTCGCGCTGCGACACATCCATGACCTGCTCACCCCCGGTGGCAGCTTGCTGTTTGTCGACGTTGCGACACCGCATTTGTGGTTAAACGCCGTTTTCGGACTTACCAGCGGCTGGTGGCGCTTCACGGATCGTGAGTTGCGTCCGCATCACCCGTTGCTGGAGCGCGAGCAATGGCAGAAAGTGCTCAGCGAGACCGGATTCAGCGAAACCGCGTCACTCTCCGGTTTGATCCGCTCCCAAGGCGGTGAAAGCCTCATCGGCCTCATGGCCCGCAAGCCATGGAGCGAGCCCATCGCGACAGAACCAGCCATTGTTGAAGCGCCTGCCGAGAAATCTTGGCTCGTCTTTGCTGATTCATCCGGTCTTGGCAAAAACCTCGTCGAACAACTCCGCCTCAGCGGTGTGCGCTGTCGCATCGCGCATCGTGGCTCGGTCTTCAAATCAGAAGGTGTGGACGCATTCACTCTGCGAGCCGAAGCGCCTGAGGATTGGAGGCAACTGCTGCAAGCCTGCGCCGATGAAACCCCTGAGCGCTTTGTCTTCCTGTGGAGTCTCGATGAGTCCGATCCAGGTGAAGCCATGCTCGGCACGGATGCCTTGTTCCATCTGACACAGGCCATCGAAATCATCAGCCCTGCGGCCAAGCCGCACTTGGATGTCATCACACGCGCTGCTCAAGCCGTCGGACACGACAATGTCATCTCTCTCGCTCAAAGCCCTACCATCGGCCTGATGCGCGTGATCGCCAACGAGCACAACAACTTCACCTGCCGTAGCATTGATTTACCGTTCGAGTCTGCGACCACGGATAACGCGCTTCTTTGGAACGAACTGCTTCAGCAAGACAGCGAGCGTGAGATCGCCTTCCGAGGCGAAGCACGCTATGTCCGCCGCATCACTCGCGGTTTGGAGCCGAGAGAGCAGATCTTGGATCGCAACGTGCCGTTGCGGCTCGAATCACGCGAGCGTGGCTTGCTTGATGCACTGCGTCTCGTGCCATTCGCGCTGCCACCCTGTGGCGCAGGCGAGGTGGTGATTGATGTGAAGGCCGCCGGCATGAATTTCCGCGATGTGCTCAAGGCGCTGGCGTTGTATCCCGCTGAAACAACCGATGCACGCATCTTTGGAGATGAAGTGGCCGGCGTGGTGAAAACCGTCGGTGCTGGTGTCACGCATGTGAAAGCTGGTGATCGTGTCTTTGGCCTCGCTGTTTTCGGACTTGCCACCGACTCCATGGCACGTGCTGGTGATGTGCGAATCATTCCTGACGGCTTATCCTTTGAAGAAGCAGCGACTTTGCCCGTGGTCTTCATGACCTCTTGGCATGCGCTGAAAACTGTGGCGCAGTTGCAGCCTGGCGAGCGTGTGCTCGTTCATGCGGGCGCAGGCGGCGTGGGCATGGCGGCGATCCAAATCGCGCATCATCTCGGCGCGGAAGTCATCGCCAGCGCTGGCAGCGCGGCCAAGCGCTCACTGCTTAGCATCCTCGGTGTGAAGCATGTCATTGATTCGCGTCGTGCCGACTTTGCTGAAGCCGTGATGGAAATCACCAATGGCAAAGGTGTGGACGTGGTGCTGAACGCACTCGCCGCCGAAGCCATCCCGATGGGCCTCTCATGCCTCGCGCAGTTCGGCCGCTTCATCGAGATCGGCAAACGCGACATCTACCAAAACAGCCGCATCCCACTCTGGCCCTTGCGCAAGAACGCTTCGTTCCATGTTGTCGCGATGGACGCAATCTTCAGTGGCGATGAAAAGCGTACCCGCCAGATCTTGGAAACCATCGCCGAGTTGGTTGAGAAAAAGGCGCTGCAACCGCTGCCGTTTCGCTCATTCCCAGCCTGTCGCATCGACTCCGCCTTTCGCCTAATGGCGCAGGGCAAACACACCGGTAAAGTGATCGTATCCTTCCCCGAACCTTTCGTTGTGAGACGTGGCGAACCGCTGGTTTCAGCTTTTGAAGTGAAGCCCGACGGCACCTACTTGATCACTGGAGCCTTTGGTGGCTTCGGTAAAGTCATGGCCGAATGGTTGGTAGACGCTGGCGCGAAACATCTCGTGCTTACCAGTCGCAGCGGCGCTGCCACACCTGCGGCGGAAGCCTTCGTGGCCAAATTGTGTGCTCGTGGCGTGGATGTGCATGTGGTGAAAGCCGATGCTGGATCACAGGCAGACGTGAAGCACCTGTTGGGCGATATTTCATCACTCGGCATTCCTTTGCGAGGCGTGTTTCATCTCGCCATGACCATTGATGACGCGCCCATGGCCTCGCTTACGCGTGATCGAATGATCAAGGTGATCGCACCTAAAGCTCACGGAGCTTGGTTGCTGCATGAAGGGACGCTGGGCATGGACTTGGACTGCTTCGTGATGTTCTCCTCGCTTGCGAGTGTTTTTGGCAACTCAGCGCAGGCCAACTATGCCGCCGCGAATGCCTTCCTCGATGCGCTCGCTCATCATCGTCAGGCCATCGGCCTGCCTGCGCTTGCAATCAACTGGGGCGCGCTGGGTGGCGAAGGTTATGTGGCCCGCAACGAACGTGTGGCCGAATATCTGGCCCTTCACGGTACCACGCCACTTTCACCCGTCGAAGTCGTCACATTGGTCGAGTCCTTCCTCAATGCCGGAGCCACGCAAGCCCTGGCGATGCGCGTTGACTGGTCGAAGTGGCGCCAATCCTATCGTGGCGGCCAGGAAAGCCCGCTGCTGGAGCGCATCTACGCCGCCGGTGTCGATGCACCTGAAACAAGCGGTTCTAAAAGCGACTGGCGACTCAAGATCGAGTCCGCTGCGCCTGCGGACCGCACCGAAGTCATCGGCCAGGCCGTGCGCGATGTCGTGGGTTCCGTGCTGCGCGTGAAACCGGAAGGGTTGCGTTTTGACCAACCGCTCACCGACCTCGGCCTCGACTCGCTGATGGCCGTCGAGATCGAAAATTCCATCGAAAGCTCCATCGGTGTCGCCTTACCACCCGCCAGCCTCATGAAGGCCCGCACCATCGGCCAGATCGCCACCTTGATCGCCGAGCACATGGGCGCGGCCCCATCGAAAACAGTCATGATCATTGCCGAACCAGCCGCGGCTGAAGATGTGGACTTGGAGTCGATTTCAGATGATGATTTGGATCAGTTGCTTGGCTCCACCACCACGGATCGTCCCATTCACATAGAGGCAGAAACGTTGGAGGTGTACGTTTGAGCGAGATGGTCATCGAAGACAAGCGCACGCGACTGAGGCGCTGGCTCGATAGTGGTAAGGCAGCGTTGCATCCGTTGACTTTTCCGCAGCGGGAACTGTGGGAGGCTTCCCCGGTGCCAGTGGCGGATCAGTCGAATACGATTCGCTGTCTCATCGAGATTAAGGGAGCGATCACCGCGCAGGATTGCATCGCCGCGATGCAGCGCGTGGTGAATCGGCATGAGGTGCTGCGGTTGTCCTTTCTGCCGAGTAAAGGCCAGGCTGTGCAGATGATCCAGGCGCATAGCGCGCCGGTGATGCGGTTTCGTGACCTGCCATTGTCATCCACAAGTTCCGAAGCTTTGGATGCGGCCGCGCGTGAAACGTTCGATGCGCCTTTCGATCTCTTGCAGGGGCCGCTGTATCGCGTGGAGGTGCTGCGGCGATCGTCGATCGATCATGTGCTCGTGGTGGCGATTCATCATGCGATTGCGGATGGCTGGTCGCTCGGTGTGCTGGTGCAGGATTTGTATTTGGCTTATGCACAGGTGCTGTTGGGTGCGAGTGGCGGACTGCCGCCCGTTTTGCTTTCCTACACAGCATGGGGGGCTTCTGAGCGGACGCTTTGGCAACCAGCGCTGCTGGAGCAACGAGCGTCGTTTTGGAAAACGTGTCTCGCTGGTTCCAAAAGGCTTTGGGATAATCGCGCAGAGGCACTGGACGAGTCGGATCACTTGCAGCGCCGCATCGCCGGTGTGTCGGCCGAGTTGGGTCTCGCCGTGCGTGAATTGGCACGGCGCACCAGCGCCACGCTGTTCAGCACATTGCTTGCAGCCTTTCAAATCACGCTGTCACGCTGGACAGGCGTGGCAGACATCGTTGTGGGCACACCCGTGGCAAATCGCGCACGGCAGGAAGTGCGCGAGACGATGGGTTACTTCTCCAGCATCGTTCCCTTGCGTGGACAGGTGGACGACAGACGCTCTTTCTCCGACAGTCTCCGTGCGGTGCATCTATCGACGATGGATTGCTTTGCCAACGCCATGCCGTTTGCCGAACTCGTTAGCGCGCTCGATCCACCTCGATTGGCGAGCCGCAATCCCATCTATGAAGTGCGGTTCGCGTTACAAAACCAGCCCGTGCCGGATCTGGCAGTGGCGGGGTTCTCGGTTCAACTCAAGATCCGCTCCACGGGTACACCACGTTTCGATCTCGCCTGTGAAGTCACGGAGAAAGGTGATGGCCTAGAGGTCGTCTGGCTATTCCGCTTGAATCGTTTTTCGCAATCGGAGATCGAGGAGCTGCATCGCCTCTTTCTCACCGTCCTCACCTCTGTCTGCGCCTCACCAGACAGGCGCACCTTTATCTGAGCCATGATGAACCCACCTGCACCGCATTGGTTTAGCCGGTCGGCATTCCAGATATTGATTTTTCTCGTTCTCTTGACCGAGATTGCACTCGGCGTAGTCTTGAATCATGAGGCTTCTCTTTGGGTTGTGATGCCGCTGGTGTTGTTGGCGAGCCATTTCATGCACGGCGCGGCTGTGGGACTGCACGAGGCGACGCATGGGCTGCTGAGGAAGAACAGGCGGTTCAATGAGTTTGATGGTGTGTTGTTGGGCGTCTTCAGTTTGATGAGCTTCAGCCTTTACCGGGCGGCGCATCAGTCGCATCACGCTTACTTTGCCACCGAGCGCGACGAGGAACTGTGGCCCTTTGTTTTCACCAGCAAGCCACGCTGGGTGCGAGTGCTAGCGGCCATGCTGGAGCTGACGATGGGGCTATTTTACACGCCATTTTTGTTTCTGCGCTCCTTCCTGCGAACTGGCTCACCGATTCGCAGCATGAAAGTGCGGCGGCGCATCTGGATGGAACTGGTGTTGATGGTTGTGGTGTGGAGTTGCGTTATCGCCGCAGTCTCCTATGCGGGAGTTTGGCGTTATTTCCTGTGGATGTATCTTGCTCCGGCATTTCTGGCTGCAAACCTGCAAACATGGCGCAAATACATTGAACATGTCGGTTTGACCGGCGGCACGGTAAACAGCGCGACACGAAACATCATCGCGGAAGGCTGGTGGGGGCGATTGGTGGCTTTCACTCTGCTCCATGAGCCCTTTCACGGCGTGCACCATCTACATCTCAGCCTGCCACACGCGGAGCTACCGCTGCATGCCGATGAGCTTCAGCCGATGACTGCGGACGAGCATGAGCCCTTCCCCAGTTATCGACATGCAGTCATTCATATGCTTCGTAGCCTAACAAATCCGCGGGTGGGGGCTCAGTGGCACAGGTCATGAATAGCAACTCACATGAATCTGTGTTTGAAGCGAAGGGGCTCAAGAAGGAGTTCGACGATGGACGCGTGCAGGCACTGCGTGGAGTGGACTTTCGGATCGAATCGGGCGAGTTCGTCGCTATCATCGGCCCGAGTGGCTGCGGCAAGACTACTCTACTGCAAATGCTGGGAGCGCTGGATTGGCCGAGCTGTGGCATTCTAAATTATCGCGGGGTTTCGCTTCCTGATATTCCCGATCCATCGGCTTATCGTGCAAACGAGATTGGATTCATTTTTCAGGCATTTCATCTGCTGCCGACCTTCACCGCCCTGGAGAATGTGCAGATTCCCATGTTTGAAACCGATATCCCAGCGGCGGAGCGTGAGAGTCGTGCCATCGAGTTGCTCAAGTCCGTTGGGTTGGAGCATCGGCTTCATCATTTTCCGTCGAAACTCTCCGGTGGTGAGCGGCAGCGCGTTGCCATCGCTCGCAGTCTTGCCAACGGCCCCTCGGTGCTTCTCGCTGACGAACCCACGGGCAATCTCGACAGTGAAAACACCAAGAACATCCTGGAACTCATCATCCGGCTTCGGCGCGAAAAAAGCATGACGCTTGTGCTGGTGACGCACGACATGAACATCGCAGGCATGGCTTCACGGACGATTCAGATGAAGGACGGATTGATTGTGTCCGACCTCGCAACAACGCCCGCTGCACCCTGACATGACTTTTTTCACTATCATCGTGCGCGGCCTGCTGCGACGTCCCGTGCGCACCGGACTCACGCTCGTGGGCATCTCCATCGGCATCGCTGCTGTCGTTGCGCTGGTCGGCATCTCGCGCGGTTTTGAGCAAAGCTGGGCGACCGGCATGAAATCGCGCGGCACGGATATCGTCGTCACTAATATGGGCAGCACGCTCACGCCGAAGGCCTTTGGCATTGCCGTGCGCGACCGTATTGCCAGCCTGCCCAATGTTGTCGCCACCTGCGCCATTTTTGTGGATCTGACGAGCATTGAAGACTCTTCGATGATGGTTGTCTCCTCGCGCGAATGGGGTGGCTTCTCGTGGCAGAATCTCAAAATCGTCTCCGGGCGAATGCCCACGGACGCGATGGAACCCGCCGTGGTACTGGGCCGAACTGCAGCAGAGGTTCTCAAGAAAAAAGTCGGCGATCTAATTCAGCTCGAAGCCAAGGAATTGTCCGTGGTCGGCATCGTGGATGGCGGTGCGTTGGTGGAAAATGGCTCGGTGATTCTATCGTTACCACTGTTTCAGGAAATCTCGGGGAATGAAGGCAAGATCAACGTCATCGACCTGCGCGCCACGCCGGGCATGAGTGAAGACAACCTGAAAAAACTCTGCGTGCAAATCAATGCTGTCCTCCCCGAAGCCCGTGCCATGGTCGCTGGCGAGCATCTCGGAAGCAGCCAGGCGTATCGCTTCATCAGCGCCATGAGCTGGGGCACTTCGCTGCTCGCGGTGATCGTCGGTGTGCTCGGTGTCATGAATACGATGCTCATGACCGTCTTTGAGCGAAAGCAGGAGATTTGCATCCTGCTCGCCATTGGATGGAAGCGTGCTCGCATCATCCGCATGGTCTTATGGGAGTCGGCCTTGCTTGGCTTGCTCGGCGGTATCATCGGGGTGATCTTCGGCACCGCAGGTGTGAAGCTGATGGAGCAACTACCCTCGATCCGCGGCATGCTGGAACCTGACCTCAGCTTCGGACTCATGGCCGTCTCTGTGGCCATCGCCATCGCGGTCGGCGTGATCAGTGGTCTTTATCCAGCGTGGCGCAGTTCACGACTTACACCAAGCTTTGCCATGCAGGGCTGAAACCACACGATGAAATACGCACCCATCATTCTTCTGGTCATACTCGCCGTCTTTCAGGCCCAGGGCGAAGATGACCTTACTGCCAAAGAGCTCGCCGCCAAACTCAACGCCATCCAGCATGACGGCTCCTCCTTAGTCAGGCTGAAGATGACGACAACGACCACGCTACAACTCCAGATCAAACAACGCCGCACCGCGAGTAGCACCGAAGTCGTTTATCAAATTCTTTGGCCCAAAGAACGCGCTGGAGAGGCCGTGCTGCTTCGCCAACCCGGCAATCAAGCCTCTTCCGGCACCCTTTTCGTGCCACCCGCCACATTCACTCCGCTCGATATGAAAATGGCGCTTTTTGGCAGCGCCCTGACTTATGTCGATGTGCTCGAAAACTTCTTTGCATGGCCAAACCAAGTCATTGCTGGCACTGAGATCATGAACCGAGTGAGCTGCCAGATCCTCGAATCCAAACCTGGCCAAGGGCAACGATCAATGTATGCAAGCATCCGAACTTGGGTGGACTCGAAGCGATTCGTCCCGCTGCGCATCGAAAAATACAATGCCTCCGGTCAATTGCTCCGCCGTATCGATTCGGGGCGCATCGTCACAGATGACATGGGTCGTAAGGTGCCTGCAGGACTCACGATCAGCGACCCTATAAACGGTCGATCAACTGAATTGGAAGGTTCCAAGCTCACTCACGGCATGAGCTTTACAGACGCTGAATTCACATCTGACGGTCTCAAACAGTAAACGACACCACGTTCGCCCTTAAACTAGGCGCTTCCTATTTTGGAGTGCTTGGAATGGTGCTGCTGTCTTTGGGCGGATTGCGGCCGATGAAGGGATGCTGTTCCAAATCGAAGACCTGCCCGCTGATCGGGCCGCATTCATCAGCAAGCAGCCAGGCGGCACAGGCAGCGATCTCTTCCGGCCAGAGGATACGGCCCGCAGGGGCATAGACCTTGGGTAGATCGGCATACCAGTCTTCCTTGAGGCCGTGTTCGCGTTTACGTTTGGCCTCGTTTTCGGTGAGAACCCAGCCGGGATTGATCTGGTTCACGCGCACGCCGTGTTCCCGCATCAGCGTATCGCCAAGATTGCGGGTGAGCGTCATGAGCGCGCCTTTGGAGACGCTGTAGGGCATCAAATTAGGCTCGCCACTGTAGGCATTCACGCTGCCGATGTTGATCACATTGCCGCGGTTTTTTTCGAGGTGTGGCAGTGCCGCTCGTGTGATTAGATAGGGCACCACGCAGTTGATTTCCAGCATCCTGCGGAACCATGAGCCATCCGTATCATGAATGTTCCCGACACCGACCTGAGCCGCGTTATTGACGACCGCATCAAGCTTCCCGAAAGTCTGGATGGCTGTTTCGACAAGCCTTTGCGGCGCATCTGCATCGGCGAGATCTTGGAGCACGAGCACTGCTTTGTTTGTGCCGAGTTCTGCGAGTGTTTCATGGCCGAGATCAGCCTCCAACCCATGAATGACGACCTTCGCGCCTTCCGCGACACAGCGCTTAGCGATGGCCTTGCCGATACCGGTGACACTGCCAGTGATGAGGATGATTTTTTTGTCGAGACGCATGGTAGGATGATAAGAAGATTCGTTCACTTTTGACCACGACAAAGTGTGTGTGATCTACGACGAACGCTAATTGAAGAGGGCACACCACAGCCTTTCAAACGATCTTAAACTCTAATGTCTGCGCGACCGCTGCTAAATCTGGGGGCAGGGGGGCCGTGAGGGTGGTTTGGTAGCCGGAGGCGGGGTGCTTGAAGGTCAGCTGCCGGGCGTGCAGGGCGAGTCGCTTCAATCCGAGCTGCTGACGCAGGCGGCGGTTCAGGTCGAAGTCGCCATAGACGTCGTCTCCCGCCAGAGGGTGCTGACGAGAGGCGGATTGGACGCGGATCTGGTGGGTACGCCCAGTGATGAGGGCGATATCGATGAGCGATAAGCGATGACCGGCATGGTGGCCGAGGAGCTGATAGCGCATTTCAGCATTCGGGGGTCGGCCTTTGAGCACGCTGGTGCGGACGCGGCCTACGGCTTTGGTGATGCTGAGGTGATCCAGCCAGGTGTCCTGGGGCGGTGGGCAGCCACGGATGAAGGCGAGGTAGTGCTTTTGAACGGCATCGGCCTCAAATAGCGCGCGGCATTTTTCGGCGGTGCGTTCGTCGAGGGCGGCGAGGAGAACGCCGGAGGTGTCCTGATCGAGTCGGTGAATGAGCCAGACTTTACCTGCAGGGCCGTCGAAGCATTTTTGATCGAGATCGTAGCGGCCTTCAAAGGCGCAGCGGATCTTCGGGTCGATCTTGCCGGAATTTGGGTGGGAAAGCACGCCGGCGGGTTTGTTGACCACGACGATGAATCGGTCCTGATGCACAATCGGGCAATGGGTCAGGGTAGCAGGATCAGACATGAGAGGTGAGGATCAGCTCGCGTGCACCGAGGGCGGAGTAATCGGCCGGATTGCACGTGAGAACGATGATTTGCAGGCCGCGGGCAGCCCCAAGATCCAGCATGCGCTGGAGAGCCTGAACGCGAGCGGGGTCGGAGTGGGCGAAGGCGTCGTCAAAGATCAAGGGCAGGCAGCCGTCTTGGGCTTCAGCCAGAATTTCAGCCATGGCCAGGCGGAAGGCTGCGGCGACTTGTTCCCGGGCGCCGCCGCTGAGGGTGTGGAAGTCGAGTGCGCCTTGGCTGCCGCGAGTGAGGGCCAGTTGACCGAAGTCGGTGCCGTTCATGACGACGCTGACTTGGGCCTGAGAACCAAACAAGCGCTGAAGGTAAAGCGAGACACGTTCGGCAAGGGGGCGGGTAAATTGATCGGCAAGCTGCTGCTGCTCATCCTGAAAGAGGCGGTGCAGGAGCTGTAGCGCCGAGGATCGGCGTTCGATCGCTGCCCGCTGTTCCTGAGCCAACTGGGTGCGTGCCTTGGCTAGGGCGAGAGTGGCGACGGGGTCATGGCTGCCGTCTTGGCGGAGCAAGGTGGTAGCGCTGGTGAGCTGGGCAAGGGCGGCCTCACGCTTGGCGGTCTGCATTTGTGAGACTCTGGTAAGACGATCGCGTTCGGCACTGATCTGATCTGGCTGGAGGCTGGCAAGCTGCTGGTCGATCGCATTTAGCTTGGTCTGCTGGGCGTTGACTTCGCTAAGGGCCATTTGCAGGGCCCTAAGGCGTGCGGTTTCTTGGCCGTGCTGCTCAGTGAGCAGGGTCAGTCGGAGTTCCAGCGTGCGGATTTCATCCTCCTCAAGTCGGAAGGACTCCTGCTTTTGGGTTAGCGAATCCAGAGTCTCCTGGTGACGCTTGAGAGCGGCTTCCCGCTGGAAGCGTGCGGTTTGATGGCGGCGTTCGGCCTGGCTTAGGGGCTCTGTGCCAAGGGGGGCATCTGTCGTCGAGGCGGGAAAAGCTGCAAGACGACGCTGAACTTCGGCTTCACAGGCGGTGAGGTCTCTTTCGGAGGCTTGCAGTTCAGCGGGTAGGCTGTCAGCTCCTAGGCCATTCATCTCGGCCTGCACTTCTTTGAGCTGGGCCTGATGTTGCAGTCGCTGGGTCTGGATGGTGGCAGCTTCAGCAAAGGTCTGAATACCGATTTTTTGCAAACTTTGCTGGAGGGCGTGTTGAGCCTCTTCTGCAAGTCGCCGCGCTTCCGCAAGCGACGTGCCGCCGCCGGGGCGGATGCGTAGTCGGGTGCCGGTGCCGATGTGGATCTCGCTGTCCTCTGTGAGGATGAGGGGAGTGCCTGGGGAGATCTCGCCGCCATTGAGCCAAATAGGAAGGTCGGAATGAAGGATTTCTAAGCCTGTGGCCATGCCCTTGAGTGTGGCTTGGGCATTGGCGGACTCGCGTTCTCTCATCTGAAGATGACGCAGGATGCTGGCATCGACGAGGGGCAGGGCAGCGAGCTGTTTTTCCAGGTTTGTGAGAGCCTGGCGCAGGGTCTGGAGTTTTTGGGCGCGATCTTGGAGGCGAGCCTGATCGGCTTTTTTGCTGACGAGCTGGATCTGAGCTTGATGGAGATCATGTTGGGCTCGCGCGTTTTGCAGGGCTTCTTCAGCGCTGCGTGCTTGTTGTTCAGCGGATTCGACTTCCCGCCGCGCCTGAGTTTCCTCAGACTGAAGGCGGCTGAGTTCGATTTGTCGGGGCTGATGACGGGTGCGCAGGGTGTCTAGTTTTACCTGGAGTCCGAGCAGGGTTTCATGCGTCTTGAGAAGGCCCTCATGACTGCGCTGGGCCTCATTGAGCTGGCGGATCTGGTCATCTTGATCACGACGAAGCTTGCTGATGTTTAGGTGGCGTGTTTCCAGCTCTTGCCGTTGTGCGGTAAGGCCTGAGAGCGTCGTTTCCGCAGCGGCTAAGTCGGCAGTGGCCTGGTCGTGGTCACGCACGGTTTGCTGGAGCTTGGTCAAATTCGAGAGCGCTTGGCTTTCTGCTTCTAGCGCATCTTTTTCAGCCGTCCTTGCACGTGAGAGTTCGGTGTTAGCACGGGCCTCTCCAGCTAGGGTAAAGAGATCGTTCACTTGGGTGGAGATCTGCTCGATGACGCGAGCGTCCAGCTCAGACTGCATCACGGCAGCGCCGCCGTGGGTCTGTAGGCGCTGCATGAGAGTGCTACGCTCTGCGTTCGCCTGCTGCACAGGGTCGGCTCCTGAATCGCCTTGCCAGATCCAGAGATGAGCCCATAAAGCGCGGATTTTACTGGCGGCACTAGCGCCGCCTAGAGGCTCGGTGCCGAGTAGCTGAGCCAGGGTTTCTTCAGCCTCGATATCCTGCCAGGTCCTGCCGCCTGACTGGGTGAGTTTGGTGGTGCCTTTGGCCCCGCTAAAGACCTTATGAAGGTGATAATGCTGGCCTAGTAGAGTGAACTCTAGCAGCACCTCGGGGTGACCCGGATGCGTGATGGAAATCATGCTCTGATGAAGTTCAGTCTTGCCCCTAGCTTTCAAAAAAAGCGCTCGGTGTGCCGCTTCCATGAGCGTGCTTTTGCCGGATTCATTAGGCCCGCCGATGAGCGTGCGCTCAGCATCAAACTCCACGCGCTGTTCGCGGTGGGCACGGTAGTTTCGAACCGTGAGTGAGATGAGACGCATGGGAGACTGGCATATGCCAAGAGTTTGGGGAGGCACAAGCAGGACCTGCTTTTTGTAGTT
>Ga0164294_10001447_pt1 | contig 22053 bp, 14 predicted proteins | sample GEODES005metaG_FD_111479 | JGI IMG/M metagenome (GOLD analysis project Ga0164294, IMG submission 111479) | Oligotrophic lake water microbial communities from Sparkling Lake, Wisconsin, USA - GEODES005 metaG | ecosystem: Environmental > Aquatic > Freshwater > Lake | place: USA: Sparkling Lake...
GCCTCGGCCTCGAAGCCGAACGCCACGGCGACAGCACCGGTGTGGTGAAGGAACTCATCGCTTAACCCAAAGTCGCCATTCACTCATATCTTTTACCCCAAATCTTTTAACGGCCAGATTGACCAACATTCGCCGACCTCAAGTAGCTCGGTTTTGCTGGTCAAAGATTCGGGGTAAAAGATTTCAGAAATGGTTTTTTTGCCCATGCCTATTCATTGTCCGATTATCACCCGGCGTATCTCGCAGGCGGAATTCAAGGTGCTAGCCAGCGAGGTGGTCGGGCATGTCATCGACATCCACAACGAGTTTGGACGCTTCTTTGACGAACTCATTTACAAGAAGGAACTCGCGGACCGGATGAGCGGGGTGATGCTCGAAGTCGAAGTGGTCGTCACACACGGCAGTTTCTCGAAAAGTTACTTTGTGGATGTCCTGGTCAATTCCAGCGGACTGTTTGAGTTCAAGGCAGCCGACGCGATTCATGCCCGCCACCGGGGGCAGACGCTCAACTATCTGCTGTTGCTTGATCTGGCTCACGGCAAAGTCATCAACGTGCGACCCGAAAGCATCGGACAGGAGTTTGTGAACTGCCCCGCGAGGCTCTGTGAGCTAAAAAATCCTGTCATTGTGGATCAACGTTGGAATGCGCCAATGGCCGACGCATCCCGCCTGCGGGACATCCTCATGGCATTGATCGCCGATTGGGGTGCCGGTTTGGAGATCGCCTTGTATGAGGAAGCCGTCACGCACTTCATGGGCGGCGAGGACAAGGTGCTTCTGCCGGTGCCGGTATTTGGGAACAAGGGCCACCTTGCCGATCAGCGCGTGCGTCTCGTGACTTCTGATGTGGCCTTCAAGATCACCGGACTGCAGGAGCGCTTGGACAACTTTGAAGACGAGGCACGAAAGCTTCTCAAGCACACGGCCCTAAAAGCCATTCACTGGATCAACATCACGCAGACCACAGTTCACTTCACCACGCTAAAATAGCCTATGCCTTATGGTAAAAGATTGGGGGCAAAAAATTCAGAGTTCAGAATTTTAGCATCAGCTCCCCATCTTTTACCCCCAATCTTTTACCAGTCCAAGAATGCTCCGCTACTACACTGCGTTTCTTTTCGCTCCTCTTGCCCTTCTCGCCGAGCCGCCTCAGGCCGTGCTCGACGCCAAGCATCGCGTCTTTATCAAAGACAACTGTCTCACCTGTCACAATGCCGAGAAGCAAAAAGGCAAGGTTCGGCTCGATGACATCGAGTTCGCGCTCAATACGGTCGAGAAGGCCGATCTTTGGCAAAAAGTGCTGAACTCGATCAACTCGGGCGAGATGCCGCCGGAGGACGAAAAGCAGCCTGATCCGGCTGCGAAGACCGATTTCCTCGACGACCTCTCCCGTACGCTCGTCACGGCTCGCACGGCCCTCAGTGATTCCGGTGGCAAGATCACCATGCGCCGCTTGAACCGCCGCGAGTACAAAAACACGATCCGCGATCTACTCGGCGTGGACTTGCGTGTGAACGAGCTGCCAGCCGATGGTGGCGCGGGCACCTTTGATACCGTGGGCTCATCGCTCTTCATGTCGAGCGACCAGTTTGAGCAATACCTCGCGCTCGGTCGGCAGGCGCTGGATGAGCACTTTGCGCGGTTCATTGCGCCGACGGCGGCCAAGCCGCGCTTGATGCATGTGGAGGCGGAGGAGCGGAATGCGCGCATCGCGGTTTCGCTGAAGGAGCGCACGGATGCGCATGAGCGCTACGAGAAGTGGACGGCGGCGGTGAATGCGGCGGCGGCAAGGCCTGAGAATGCGGACGTCGTCGCGCAGATCCGTGCGGAGAAGAAGGGCAATGCGACGCATCTCTTTTTTGCATGGCAGAGGATCCAAGGCGCGCCTTCACCCGCAGACTTCGGCTTCACCGATGCGGTGCATGCGGATGAGCAGGGTCGGCGGAACTGGGTGCATTCGGCGCCACAGCAGCGCGCTTACCTGGCGCATCCGGAGGCAAAGACAGGCAGCTTTCTGACCATCGAGGATGTGTTCGCAAATCCGTATCAGCCCTTCCGCATTCCAGGCGATTGGCCTGTGGGCGATTACGTCGTGCGTTTGCGCATCGCGGCCACGAGCAACACGCCGAAGGAGCGGCACTTCGTCGAGTTTGGCTCGCAGCATGACAGCGGCGTGCGGGCGGTGACGAGCAGCCATCAGGTCACCGGCACGATGGAGAAACCGCAGGTGATCGAAATTCCGCTGAAGTTTTCACCCGCGACCGGCCACGGCTTCTTCTTCCAAGAGAAAGGCAGCTACGAGTCCGAGGAGGTTGCGCATCGCCTCTTTGCCGAAGCAAAGAAACGCAACGGCATCGGGCCTGAGTTCGCGCTGTGGATTGACTGGATCGAGGTGGCGAGTGCGAATGCAGCCAAGCCCATCGCTAGGACGATCAAACAACGTCGCGAGGTCGAGCTGCATGCGAATGCGATGGTCGGTGGCACTTACAAGGGTTACTTCAAAGGCGGCTACGAGGCGGCGAAGAAGTTCATGGAGACCAAGCAGCCGCAGAAGGGCATCCCGGACGAGCAGGAGGCGAAGTTTCGCATCCGTAGCTTTGAGCAGCACGGGCCGAGTTTTGAGCGCTACCTGAACGATCCGCTCACCAAGACCGGCGCGTATTTGACCCTCTTCAACGTCCACAAAGAAGAGGTCATCACGCTGCCGCCGGATCAACCCTCCGGCTGGCTGAAGACGAAGCACGAGGTCGAAAAAGCCGAGCCGGGTGATTACATGCTGCGCTTCCGAATTGGCGCGGTGGAGGGCACGCCGAAGGAGCGGCACTTCGTCGCGCTCGGCAGTCGCAAGGCGGGCGATGAAGACTTCACCTTGATGCAGACTTTCCAAATCAGCGGCACGACTAACGCAGCGCAGATCATCGAGGTGCCGGTGAGCCTCGCCGCCGATGGTCCGCGCAGCTTTGTGCTGCGCGAGAAGCGGGATGTGAAGCTCGATCATGAACTCTTCACCACTGCGCAGAAAGCCACCGGCGTGGGGCCGCCTTCCGCACTATGGATCGACTGGGTGGAGTGGGAAGGCCCGCTGAACAAAATCGAAGCCGATTCACCGATACAACCCGTCATCGCCGCCGGAGAAACCCATGCCCACACCGTGCTCGAAACCTTCGCCGAAAAAGCCTTTCGTGGCAAACAGCCCTCTGCCGCCTTTTTGGACAAACTCACCGCTCTCTATGAAATGCGCCGCAAAGCAGGCGATGCGCACGAAACAGCGCTCAAGGAGCCACTGAGCGTGATTTTGGCCTCGCCTGGTTTTTTGTATCTTCAAGAAATTGGCTCCCCATCTTTTACCCCAAATCGTTTACCAGCAGATCAGGATGGTAAAAAATTGAGGGTAAAAGACCAGAAGCAGAATCAGCTTTCCCAAGCTGAGCTCGCCTCTCGCCTCTCCTACTTTCTTTGGAGCGCACCCCCGGACGATGCTTTGCTCAAAGCAGACCTATCGAAACCCGAAGTCATCGCCCGCCAAGTGGACTGCCTCATCGCCAGCCCGAAGGCTGACGAGTTCGTCAGCGGTTTCGTGCATCAATGGCTCGGCATGGACCGGCTCGACTTCTTCCAGTTCGACACCAAGCAGTTCCGCGACTTCGACGAAAGCGCCAAGGCCGCCGCACGGCGTGAGGTCTATGAAACCTTCGCCCACCTGCTGCGCAACAATAGCAGCCTCACGAAACTGCTCAAGAGCGACGAAATCCACGTCAACGGCCTGCTCGCCACCTACTACGGCATCGAAGGTATCAGCGGCGATGCTTTTCAAAAGGTTAAACTCGCCGGCAACTCTCCACGCGGTGGCCTGCTCGGCATGGCCGCCATCCTTGCCATGGGCAGCAATGGCGAACGCACCAGCCCCGTCGAGCGTGGAGCTTGGGTGCTGCGCAAACTCCTCCACAACCCACCACCTCCCGCTCCGCCCAACGTCCCACAGCTCGACCGAATCGCCGGCAAACCCATCAGCCCGCGTGAGCGTCTTCTCGCCCATCAAGAAGAGCCGCAGTGCCTTCAATGCCATCGCAAGATCGACCCCATCGGCTTCGGCCTCGAAAACTTCAACGCCGCCGGCAAATGGCGCGAAATCGATCACGATCCCCAAACCAAAAAAGACTGGCCCATCGACCCCGCCGGCCAATTTCACCACGGCCCCACCTTTCAAACCTACTTCGACCTCCGCGACCAAATCGCCGCCCAGAGCGAAAACTTCGCGAGAGGTTTTACCGAGGCCCTCATCGAGTATGCCCTCGGCAGGCCGTATGGCTTCATCGATACCGAGCTCGCGGATGACATTGTCAAAAAGGCCAAAGCGAAGAATTTTGCGATGAGAGAGTTTTTTATCGCACTAGCTTTCAGCAAAGAATTTCACAGTAAATAGCCACTCGAACGACGTTCAACTCTCTCGCCACCATGAAAACTCGCCGTCACTTTCTTCAGTCCAGCTCTTCTCTCATTGCCTTGCCTACGCTTGACTCACTGGGCTTTCGTCGTTTCGCTTCCGCGGCGGCTCCAGTCGCACCGCCGAAGCGTCTCGTGTTCCTCGGCTTTGGCTGGGGGATCACCACGGAGACGTGGTTTCCGGACATCAAGCAGACGGGGAAGGACTACACGTTACCGGAGGGTTTGAAGCCGTTGGCAAGGCACAAGGCCGATTTTACGGTGGTGCAGGGGCTTTGGAACAAATACTCGAACGAAGGCCACTGGGGCAGCACGATGTGGCTCACGGGTGCGAACCGCTTCGCGGAGCCGGGCCAGACCTTTCACAACAGCATCTCGGCGGATCAGGTGGCGGCAGCGAAACTGGGCATGGAGACACGTTTTGCCTCGCTCCAGCTGAATGGCAGTGAGAATGCGGAGGCTTCAGGACATGGCCCGGGTCTTTCGATGGCTTGGGATGTGAGTGGCAAGCCTATCGGCGGTCACAAAGGACCCGTGGAGGCGTTTCATCGGCTCTTCTCCAAAGACACCACACCCATCGAGCAGCAGAAGGCGATGCTAGCGCAGAAGCGCAGCGTGCTCGACACGGTGATGGAGAACGCGAAGGCGATGCACCGTGGTCTTGGCAAAACGGACAAGGCCAAGCTCGACGAATACTTTCAGGGCATTCGCGACATCGAGACGCGTCTCGCCAAGGACGAGCAATGGATCGGCGTGCCACAGCCGAAGGCACCGATGCCTCAGCCGCAGGAAGGCTTGGCGGGCAAGGAGGAGATCAAGATCATGTATGACCTCATCATCGCCGCAATGCAGACAGACAGCACCCGCGTGCTGACTTATCGCCAGCCCGTGAGCACTTTGATGACGAGCATTGGCATCAAAGTGGCCCCGCATGACATGAGCCACTACCACTCGACGATGGGCGAAAAGTATGCCGCCTCGCAGCAGCGCGATCTTGTGCAGAGCGAGCTGCTTGCTGGCCTGCTCGACAAGCTGAAAGCCACGAAGGAAGCCGATGGCAGTCGTCTCTTTGACCACGTTGCCCTGGCCTATGGCAGCAACATCCGTACCGAGCACAACCTCGACAACTGCCCCACGCTGCTCACCGGCGGCGGTGCCGGTCTCAAGCTCGGCCACAACATTGTCGCGCCAAAGGACACGCCATTGTGCAACACCTGGTTAACGATGCTTCATGGCATCGGCGTCAATGTCGAGCGTCACGGAGACAGCTCGGGTGTTCTGAAGGAGATCGTGGCGTGATGGCTGAGTAGAGCTCCAAACGGGTCAACAATTCTTCTTTTTGGCAAGCGCTTGTTTGATTTTGCTGATTGATGCGGTGTGTCGGTCCCCTTGATCATCGGTGCGCCTATCAGGACGAAATTTGCATTCCACACAGTATTTGCTGAGATGTCAGGATCAAGCCTGCGTTTCAGGCACAGACATGCGCTTCTTCATTGCCACGCTTCTTCTCTCCACGATCAGCGCATCTCTCTGCGCTACTACCAAACCGAATATCCTGGTCATCCTTGCCGATGACATGGGTTACTCTGACCTCGGCTGCTACGGTAGTGAGATCGCTACGCCGAACTTGGATCGGCTAGCAGCAAAGGGGCTGCGGTTCACTTCGTTTTATAACTCGGCCAAGTGTGAACCGACTCGCTCTTCCCTGATGAGTGGGCAGTATTGGCAGGACTGCGGCTTGGGCGTAAAGAACGGATTCACGACGGGGCAGGCGATGCAGCTAGCCGGATATGATACCTTTGCGATTGGTAAATGGCACCTGGATGGCAATCCAGTGGAGCGTGGTTTTGATCACTACTTCGGGCACCTCGGTGGCGGTAGTGATTACTTCAAAGGCAGTTCCGCTCATCGGCTTGATTTAAAGCCATTCAAGCTCTCGAGTGATGGTTCATTCTACACCACGGACGCGAATGCAGACTATGCGATCAAGTTCATCAGTGAGGCGCATGAGCAGCATCCAGAGAAGCCCTTTTTCATGTATCTCGCCTTCAATGCGCCTCATGCTTCGCTGCAAGCCAAGGCAGAGGACATCGCGAGATATCGCGGCAAGTATCGCATCGGCTGGGACAAGCTGCGTAAGCAACGTTATCAAAAACAGATAGCACAGGGCATTACGAAGAAAGAGTGGGCGCTGTCACCTCGACCCGATACCATCCCAGCGTGGGACTTGCTCACACACGAAGAACAGGAGTTTGAAGACGTTCGCATGGCGGTCTATGCGGCGCAGGTGGATTGCATGGATCAGGCCATTGGCCGAGTTTTGGCGCAGGTAAAGCATCTTGGTGAAGAAGAGAACACGCTTGTGATATTTCTCAGCGATAACGGTGCAAGCCCTTACGATCATGGCAAAGTCACTGATCGCCGAATCGAACCTCTGCTCGATGGAACCTCGCATCTCGGCTATGGACTCGGCTGGGCAAACGTGAGCGCGACGCCCTTCCGCCATTACAAGCGCAATATGTTCAATGGTGGCAGTTCAACAGCCTGCATCGCATCATGGCCGGCGGTGGTGAAGCGTCCGGGCAGCATCAGCGATCAGTGTGGACACATCATAGACCTGATGGCAACGATAGTGGATGTCGGCGGTGGTAGCTGGCCTACAGAACTTGCAGGTACAAAGATAGCTCCGTTGCCAGGTAAGAGCCTCGCGCCAATTCTTGCTGACAAACAACGCGAGTCTCATGATGTGCTCTATTTTCAGCTTTTTGATCATCGCGCAGTGATTGCCGGAAACATGAAGCTGGTCTCCGACTGGAGACGTCCAGCTGAACTGTTTAATCTCGCCATGGATCGCACAGAGCTCCACGATCTCTCGAAAGAGCAGCCTGCAGAACTCGCCCGCCTAGAGAAACTGTGGAGCGAATTTGCCACTAAGACCAAGATTCGTCTGCGTAGCGCAGGTGGTGAGCCGATCTATCGTCGCCTCGCTGATGTGACAGAAAAGTTTGTCGGTGGCCGCAGTGACGGCGGTGATGATGAGCGGGTCGAAATGAAGGGGAAAGGCAAACAGGGCAATGCCAAACATCTTAGGTCAACGAATCAAGATAAAGCCATTCGAGCGCGCAAAGACACAAAGCTTACCATCACTGAGGGCCAACTTATTCTCACCAGCACAGGCACCGACTCAGGGATGACCTTTGATACCAGCGACGTGAAAGTAACCGGTCCTTATACGCTAACATTCCGAGCGCAGTGTCAAGCTAGCGGTGAAGGCGAAGTGTTCTGGACGCATGATGCAAACACCACTCTTCCCAAAGGCCAGCACCAAGTCTTCCCTGTCACGCATGATGGTCAATGGCATGATGTATTCATCAAGCTTAACGATGCCAAGGTCATGCATGCTCTGCGCATCGATCTATGTTCTGGGACTGGCAAAGTGCGCATTGAAGGACTTCGCCTCAACGGAGCTAGTGGGAAGACTTTAAAACAATGGCCTTAGGCCCCACATCAGATCACAAAAGTAAAGATTCCATGCATTCAAGTCTTCATGGTCGCTCTTTTTTGACCCATGTTGCCATCCGCCAGAACATTTAGGCAATCATGCCGGGGTTGATCTACGGGGTGAAACCCGCCAAACGAGTACGCGGCACAGTTCTGCGGTGGCTGGAAATCCTGACGGCATGAATGAGCTCAGGCAGTAGGCAGTGCTGAGCCTCCGGTTCGCCTAAAGTAATGCACTGGCAGCTTCTTCCTGCGGCTTTCACTTCAGAGCGCAGTGGTCAGGTGGATTGGGAGCGACGTGGAGTCTATTTGCTCCAGCTTGCCAGACCTCTTATTTACGCGGAGGCGGGTTGTCTGGCTTCTTGGGGTTATTCTTTGTTGGACTTTCGGGTTGGCGGGATTTTTCAGGTCTCGGTGGGGCGACCTTGGTTGGGGACCGAGCTGGCATGGTGGGTTTCTGGATTTGTGGCGGCCTTGGTTCTGGGGATGGGCGTTGCGGCTGGGGTCTAGGTTGTTCAGGTTTCTGGGGAGAGATCCGTGGCAAGGTCGGTTTTGGTTCTGCACGGGGTCGCGGAGTGACAGGCGGTGCCGTCAATGGCACGCGGTCTTTGCTCTTGGGATTCGTTTCAATTTTTGGTTGAGGACGTGTCTCGGTGCCCGGCAGTTGGGGATGGACCGTTTTATTTCGACCTCCAGGATTGGCTCTGTCTGCGGGCTTTTGAACCGGAGGCATTGGCACTGGTGCTTTGGATGTCGGTGGCGTGTCAGCCGCGTTTGGTTTCTTCTGTGCGGTTGGTGGCCTGTCTTGCTGATCTGGATCGCCCTTCTTTTTGGGCATTGTATTGGCTGGAGGCTTGGTTTGAACCGTTGGTCGCTGATTGGGCATACGTGGGTCCCGTTCAGCGCGCGGTTCAGTGGGAACCTTCTCGAAGACCTTCGGCGGCGGGAGCTGATTAGGTGCTTTGGTCTGATGTTTCAATTTAGCACGGAGGTCTGCGATCTCGCTCTTAGAACCTGCATTGGCCCAACCATGATTGACCTCCGCTTGCGGAAGTCGTTTCGACAATTTTTGTGGAGCATCGGACGATTGACGAGTAAAAGGCAAAGCCAGCACGCTCAGCGAATCACCCTCGATGCGCGATTTGAGACGATCGTCAGATTGCCGTTGAACCTGGTGATCGAAGTCTTGCCTGCGGTCTAGCTTATAGCGATGAAGAGGGTCCTTGCTTTGACGTGATTGTTGATCAAAGCCTAGGCCACCATTGTGAACGACATTGTTGATATAGGTGATGTTGGTGATGTTGGTGGTTTGATGGATGATCGAGACATTCTGCCGCTGATCGATAAAGACGGAGCCCATGCGCCGAGCACCGAAGTTGCGATTTTCGACAAAGCGATAGTTGTTAGGCCCGATATTGTAATAATCATCCACCCAGCCACTCAAGCCAAGGGCTCGCATAAACAGTGCCTCAGGGGGTAAAGGTGCCCATCCAACGTATTGTGAGCTGTGACGCCAAGAAACCCAGCCGGGGCCCCACTGGGTGCCCGGAACCCAGACCCAGCCAATCTGGTTGGTATTGACCCAGCGGCCGTAGTGATAAACTGCCCAACCAAAAGACTCATAAGAGTCCCACGTCCAGCCAGCATCTGTGTAAACCCATCTGCCATCACTGTAAGGCTGCCAGTCGGAACCGACATTCGCGGGCTGCCAACAGTAGCCATATTGACCTACGTCCTGCCAGTTGCCTTGATTGGCGAGGTTGTTGTAAAAGAAGTCCATGGAGACGGCTTCCTGGGATAGCGCGTGGAGCGCGGGCGCTGTAAACAAAAGAGCGCAGATCAAAACGGAGATGGAACGTTTCATAAAAAGATAAGATGAGAGGTCAGTAAGCAGGCTTGTGTTGCGCATGCAGCTAAGTGAATGCTCGATCAGAGAACACGTCGTCCCTGAATCGGCCGAGCTCAGAGGGGAATGATGGCGCTAGTCATTAACCTCATGAATGAACCTTTTCGGACTGAGGTGAAAAGCACGGACGATGAAGCGTGCTCGCCCGGATCGTCCGTGCTTCCGCGTGGCCATTAGTTAGAGGCGGCAGTCGTAACAACGGTCATGTTATTGATCACGCTTTTAACACCATGGATGTCGGTAACAAGTTTCGTCACGAGGTTTTTTTCAGCGATGTTCTCTGCCTTGCCACTCACGGTGACGACACCCTCAGCGGTCGTGACAGAGGTGCGCAGATTGCTCGTCGATCGGTGAGAGAGCAGAGCCATCCGCACTTGGGCACTGATCGATGCGTCATCAATCATTTCCGCGAGGGTTGGAGCTGAAGATTGACTTGGATTCGTCACCGTCATTTCATTTTTCACGCTTTTGATGCCAATCACATCTTGGCAGTATTCGGTCACCAGGTCTTTTTGGGCTTGGCTGGACGCTTCTCCTTTGAGTGTTGCCACGCCTTCTTTCATTTCGACCTGAGTGTTGAAGGCACTTACGCTGCGATGATAGGCAAGCGTGCTTTTCACTTTCATGTAAAGCCATGTGTCGGAATTTTCTGGAGGACTTTCGTTCGTTTGAATCTGGTTGTTCACGCTCTTGACGCCGGGCAGTCCTGCGACGGTATCTTGGGCCAGCATCCGGTGGGATTCTTCATGGACACTTCCAATCAGAGTCACCACGCCATCGACTGAGTCCGTTTTGACTGTGTCGTTGGCGAGATAAGTTTTGAAGACATATGAAGAGTTAGCAGACGCGATAATGCGGTCATCTGTTTCTGTAGCCTTGAGTGAAGTCTGACCCAGTAGAATGGCGGTCAGGGCCAGTGTCAAAAATGAGGCACTGAGGTGCTTGTGAATGTGATGACGGACTTTCAATGTAGTGTGGATTTTCATGGATCTCACGTTGAGCCATCGTTTGTTCTAAAGCGATGGGGTCTAACCCTACTCTGCGCCAGGATGTCATGGTTCGGCGCATCATGACGGGATACGAAAAGGCGCTGTTACAAACCTCATAGGGTTTGCGACAGCGCCTCGTTATCGAATGGAAGGAGAGACTAGCGCGCCGCGCGTTCGATATGATTTCCCGCGTGCTCGACATCTTGGCCAAAGCCTCGGAACGTCCGGCAACTCGAACCGATGATGGTTCCAAGCATGGACAGAAGAAGAAGTAGAGTGAGACGTGTGTGTTTTGTTTTCATGGGTTTATCTGGGTTGAGGTGAATGGGTGTGGTTCCTGCCTGACGTGCCTTGCTAATGCTTCTTTAGAGGGCTAACGCTGCTCGGAACTCTTTGATGGCGGCTTCCACGGCTTCACGACTTTCGCCAGTGCGTTTTTGGATGCGGCCTAGAAGCTCATCTTCTTGACCTTCAATGAGCTGAAGATCGTCGTCCGTTAGCCGCGCCCATTTTTGTTTGAGGTTGCCTTTAAGGATGTTCCAGTCGCCTTTGATTTCAATTGCTGTCATAGGCCGCAACGTGGCTTAATTTTTTAAGCTGAACCATGGGGTGTAACCCTACTTCACCGTTATTCATGCTTTCAATAGTTCTGGGTAAACTGAATGAAAACCTCTTCCACTTGCTGCGTTTAAGAGGTCCCATGCAGCGCCTCATTCTCTTTTTCCTCGCTTTTTGTCCTTCGCTTTACGCGGTGAAGCCGAACGTTATCGTGATCCTCAGTGATGATCTCGGCTGGGGCAGTGTGGGCTGCTACGGGGCGAATCCCGAGCTGGTCAGCACGCCAAATATCGACCGCCTCGCGAAGGAAGGCCGCCGCTTCACGGATGCGAATACGACCTCGTCCGTATGTTCGCCCACGCGTTATGCGCTGATGACGGGGCGTTACTGCTGGCGCACGTCTTTGATCAGCGAAGTGCTGGGCACCACCGCCCCGTTGCACATCGAGACGACGCGGATCACTGTGGCGTCGATGCTGAAACAGCAGGGCTACAACTGTGCGGCGGTCGGCAAATGGCATCTTGGCTATGGCACGGCGGAAAAATGTGATTACACGAAGGAGCTGAAGCCTGGGCCGTTGGAGATTGGCTTTGATTATCACTTTGGCGTGCCTGCGAATCACGGCGATCTCAGTGGTGTCTATGTCGAAGATCATTGGGTCTATGGTCTGAACAAGAACAGCCCTACCTCGCCGAGTCCGCCGTATGTCACGATCGGCCAGCAGAAGGGGAAACCGACCAAAACGCTCGAATTGAATGCTCCGAAACGTGTGGACGAAAACGTGATGGAAACGTTGACCGACAAACTGGTGACGTGGATTGGCCAGCAAAACAATGAGAAGCCGTTTTTTGTCTATTTTACGCCAGTCGCCGTGCATAACCCGATCACGCCATCGAAGGCCACTGCAGGCAAAAGCAAAGGTGGACCGTTTTGTGACTTCATCGGCGATCTGGATCTCAGTGTGGGCCGCGTGCTGGCAGCGCTAGATCAACAGGGCTTGGCGGAAAACACGCTGGTGCTCTTCAGCAGCGACAACGGCGGCGTGAACAAGCCAGAGAACGCCAACCTTGTGCAAACGGATGCTCAGAAGGCCGGATTGAAGCCCGTGGGGCCGTTTCGTGGTGGCAAGCATGATGTGTGGGAAGGCGGCTTCCGTGTGCCATACCTTGTACGTTGGCCTGGTCATGTACCAGCGGGCACAGTCTGCGATGAGACGATCAGCCTTGTTGATACCCTTGCCAGCATTGCCGCCATCACGGCTGCTGCTTTGCCTAAAGCCAGCGAAGGTGCCGAGGACAGTCACGATGTTTCGAAAGCTTGGCTCGGTGAAACCTACAAAGGCACGCTGCGTCCCGATGTGATCGTCCACAGTGCCGATGGCAATTTTGCCATTCGCAAAGGCGGATACAAATGGATCGAAGGTATTCCTGCGGATGATGTGAAACCTACGGCAAAAAAAGCACATGCGGTTCAGTTCAAACCGCAGCTCTACAACCTGAAAGCCGACATCGCCGAAGGAAACGAACTCTCCGCGCAGCAACCTGTCCTGGTGAAAGAGTTGGAAGCCCTACTCAATCGCTATCGCGATGCCGGTTACAGCCGTGAACTGCCTCCGGCTGGCCTGAAGCCGAAACCCGCCTTTGTTGAATTACCGCCACTTGTGAACGCGGAGCCCGTCGATCTCGCAGCCTTCAAAGGCAAAGGATGGGCCGCACGCGATGGAGCGATGTTTGGCAAGTCTGATACCAAGGGCGCCACGCTGACGGGCTCCACGTCGTTCACCGATGGGGTGCTCGAATTCCAACTCCGCCTTGGCGAAGCCGATCGTCACTCGCTGCGCATTCACACGGCTAAAAACAATCAAAGCTACCGCGTGGTGCTCTCGCATGCGAATCTCGACATTGCCATCAATCCGCCGACCAAAGATCAAGAGGCGATTCAGCTCGGCAAACAGCGTGTGAAGTTCAAATCAAGCGACTGGCAGACGTTACGCCTCACGTTCAAAGGGGACGAGCTCAGGGTTGAATTTGCCGGAGTCACGTTGACGGCCCAGCATGCTGTTTTGGCAGAGAAAAAGGCTCAACTCAATTTCATCGCCTTTGAAGGTGAAGTCGGCATCAAACAGTGCGTACTGGCGCCTTGACCTTGCGCTCCATGCTACCTTAGCCAGCCTCCAGCCGGCTAAGAGCCGGTCGGTGCTCCCATTTGTCCTTGGATGATCAGCCTGTCACCTCATCTTAAACCAAGCTTACCCATGCATTGAGGACGCCCGGTGCGGACTCAATCTTTGACGAGTCAGACCAACAGTCAGGTGCCATTGGACCAAACTTCGTCAGAGCTGGGCGCAACCTTTCACGAGTCGGACTTAACCTTTTCCGTGCCGGACCAAACGTAATGTGTTCTCTCAGCTTCGGACTTGATGAAAGGATCATTGCCCCAGATGCTTTTCAGTCTATTCTTCAAATCTGTCATGACTTCATACACGCTTCACACTATTGCACTGACTCTTCTCACCTCGGCGGCTTTGGCCGAGGGTGGTTTTTATGGAGATGCTCCGGATGCCACGCATCCCTGGGCGATTCATGACATGAATCGGCCTCAGCCAATGCGGGTCGAGCCGGGGACTTTCAGTTCTCAGGAAAGGCCAGGGAATCCACCCTCTGACGCGATTGTTTTGTTTGGGGGTAAGGCTGAAGAGATTGAAAAATGGCAAGCAGACAAGAAGCCTGCGGAACCGACGAAATGGGAAGTCAAAGAGGGTGTTTTGCAATGCGTGCCAGGCAGTGGTTACATTCGCAGCAAGGAAGAGTTCGCTGACTGCCAACTTCACCTCGAATGGAGTGCGCCGAGTAAGGTGGAAGGCAATAGCCAGGGGCGTGGTAACAGCGGTGTCTTCCTGATGGGACAAGTGGAGGTGCAGGTATTGGATAATTACAACAATCCAACCTACGCCGATGGTTTTGCTTCTTCCATTTACGGCATCAATCCACCACTGGTTAATGCGCTGCAGGCTCCGGGTGAATGGCAGACTTACGACATCGTTTTTCGCCGTCCATTATTCAAAGATGGGCAGGAGATCGATCCTGGCTATATCACGGTTTTTGTGAATGGCGTTTTAACCCAAGATCACACCCCTCTCGAAGGTGGTGGTGGACATAAATCACGCTCAAAACCTCGTGCTTTTCCAGACAAAGGACCGCTTAAACTTCAGGATCATGGCAATCCAGTCCGCTACCGCAATATCTGGTATCGTCCCCTACCGAAACGGGTCAGTGAAGGCGGCGAATATAGCCGCATGAGTGAAGCTGCTGCAGCCGCAAAGCGCGGTGAGATTGCTAAAGGCCTCCGAGAAGATGCAGCCAAACTAGAGGGAAATGCCAAGATGTATCGCCTGCTAGAAAGTCTCTGTTACGCCGATGACAAGGCAGCGCGTGATTCTGGTCTAGCAGCTGCGGGTCAATTCATTGACAATCTAAAAAATACGCCCAAAGAAAAGCTGGAGTCACGAAAGGGTGATGCCTTGACCTTTCTCAAAGCCATGGATTACCTCATCAAGTTCAAAGTTCTGCCGGATGACTTCGCACTCAAAGCAACGATCGCCGAAGTCGTGAAAGCCAACGAATGGGATAAGAAGAAGTGAATCATTCCTTCTAGAATCCTGCTGGGCTGCAGCGCCAATCGGCTCAGCTTATTCCAAGCCGAGTCAGCAAAGTTAACGACCAAAGACGGGTTTTAAGCCTGTGGCTGACGCAGCAGGCTCTGGAGATGCATCGCTCGGAGGCGATTCACTGCGTTCTTTGTCGGCGCTGTTTTTGTAAAAGATCACGCCATTGCGCTTGAGATTGGAGATTAGATCTTTGAACTCGGTTTTGAGTTCGGCGTCATTGGTAAGTGCGCCCAGCAGGCCTTTGCCGGTGGTGATGTTTTTGGCGGCAAGGGCAAAGCTGTCAGCCGCTTTTTTGATGGATTGCAGTGAGTCATCTGCCGTGGTCATCACCTTGTCCACTTTGCCAATGGCGGGGTCGAGCTTATCAAACATAGGCCCAAGGCGCTTGGTGGATTCTTCAACGTTTTTAGCACTGGATTTAAAGCTGGCAGATGCGTCCTTTAAATCGGCGAGAGCGGCTTTGAGGTTGTTGGCATTGTCTTCGCCGAGCACTTTATCGTCCACACGAGTCATGGTTTTGTTCAGGTGTTCCATGCTTTGTTTGAAGTCATCGATCGTGGCATCGGAGAGTGCGCCCTTGTTGATCTTTTCCATGGCCCCTTTGATGTCCACCAGCGCCGTGCGCACGTCATCCAGCACGAGATCGACTTTTTTACCCACTTGCTCGGCCTGTGTTTGCAGATCTGAAAGACCACCTCCGGCTTGGCCTTTGATGATTTTTTTGTAATCATGAGGAACGAACTCTTTGGCCTCTTTTTCAGAGGGTTGGATCTCGATCATGGCATCTCCCATAAGGCCGTCTGAGCCGATGGCGATGGCAGATTCCATGGGAATTTCCACGCTATCAAAGATTTCCAAATCAATGATGACGCCCGAATAGGTGTCATTCAGACGCGGGTGATATAGGACTTTACCAATTTTAGATCCGCCGAGGTATACGGGAGACCCTTCTTTGATGCCAGAGGCTTTGGGGAAGGCGACTTTCAGAACATAGGAATCTCGGAAATAATTGCGTAAGCTGCCGAATTGTAGAATGAGCGCACCTAGCAGTAGCAATCCTACAAAGAGGAACATGCCGACGAGGATATCAGTTTTACGATGAGAATTCATAAGGATTTAGGCACACATGCCGGAGCGGCCTGCGATGAAGTTTTGAATTTCAGGATCAGGAGATTGTTTCAGCTCATCAGGAGTGCCGATGAAATAAATGACACCGTTTTTTAACATGGCCACCCGATCTGCAATTTTGAAGACGCTGCCCATGTCATGTGTAATGACGATGCTGGTGACTTGGAAGCGCTTTTGCAGTCGCTGAATCATGAGATCGATGACGTCAGTGACGATGGGGTCTAGGCCCGCAGTCGGCTCATCGTAGAGAACGCAGTCGGGCTTGCCAATAATAGCGCGGGCAATGCCGACGCGCTTTCTCATGCCACCAGACAGATTGACGGGCATTTTGTCTTTGTGCTCACCCAGTTCAACGAGTTCCAGGGCCTCCTGCACCCGCTTATAGATTTCGGCTCGGTTGCGAAGGCCGGCTTCGAGTAATGGAAAGGCCACGTTTTGAGCGACCGTGAGGCTGTCAAAAAGAGCTGCGTTTTGAAATAGGTAACCCATGCGCCGACGCATCTTTAGCAGCTCGCGCTCCTTCATGTGACTGAGGTCGGTTCCTTCTAACTCGACTTTGCCATCATCGGGGTTTAGCAGGCCAATGATGTGTTTCAAAAGCACGCTTTTTCCTTCACCACTCGGACCGATCAGCACCAACGTCTCACCGTGGTAGATGTCCAGATCCACACCTTGCAGCGTTTTTTGGTCACCGAAGCTCTTTTTGAGTCCTGTGATGCGGATGAAAGGTTCTTCGTATGAAAGGGTGGCCATGGTCTCAGATCACAACGCGCTGCCAAGCGGGAAGAAGTAGTTCAGGAGGAAAGTCAGGAAAAAGTTACAAACTAGAAGCGACAAAGAAGAATAAACGACGGCACGTGTCGTGCCGAGTCCCACACCCACGGCGCCATTGTTGGCGATAAGTCCCTGATGACAGGAAATGAGGACGATGAGTATGCCAAAAACGAAGCCTTTAATCATGCTAAAACTAACATCTTCTAAGGCTGTATGATCAACTACATGCTTCCAATACCAAGCGTAGGGAATGTTAAAAATCCCTGTCCCGACTATGAAGGAAGCTGCCAGTCCGAAAGCAATGCACTCGGAAATGAGTAGGGGCATGGAAATGAGCATCGCTAGAAAACGTGGCAGCACCAGATAATCCACGGGGTGGGCTCCCATCACTCGCAGGGCATCAATCTGCTCACTGACTTTCATGGTGCCAATCTCAGCCGCCATGGAGGCCCCGACACGGCCGGTCACCATCAAACCCGCCAGAACAGGTCCTAATTCGCGAAAGAGAGAGACGCTGACGATTCCCCCGACCGAAGATTCGATGCCGAAATCTTTGAATTTAAAGTAGGATTGGGCTGTGAAAACGGCTCCCGTAAAAGCCCCTGTCACGATCACGACGGCCTGTGATCCGTAGCCGATGGTTACAATTTGTTGCAGCATCAGTCGCCCGCGGACAGCACCCAATTTGATCGACTCGAGCAACTCGCCCATGAGCGCGCCAAGCTCCCCGAGATAGGCAAGGAAATCGAGAAACCAACGTCCGGAGATGGACAAAATTCCAAAAGGGAAGTTCATGGGCGTCTATCATGACATCAACCTGAATAAAGGCAATGGCGCTGCACGATCATTCTTGGTGCGGGGGCTGATCACCGTCGTTGGTCTTGCCGTGAGTCTTCTCGCCAAATTGGCCATCATTTTGCAGTCAGTTGAACGTTTAGAGACTGGAATATTCTCAAGGTCATCTGGTTACAAGCCGCCGCTTTATCATTGTCAGGCACTTTTCCTCCCTCACGAAAGTGGGGTGAGCTTAGTGCTGAAAGATGCCTCAAATCACCGTTAATAACACAATGATACGTTCTGCTTTTCTCTGCACTTTCCTTTTGCCCGCCGTCGCCATGGCCCAAAGCGGCTCAGGGGGTCTTGATATCCCCGATGAGGTCAAGATCGTGCCGCTGATGCAGTGGCACTTCGAAGATGCCAAAGAAGCGGGTCCGCGTGCACCGACTTATCCTGGTTTTTTGGCGAAGAATACCGCACGCCGTTTTGACGTGAAGACGCCACTCAAGATTGCAGATAGCCACGAACTACGCTTCGGGCTGAATGAGACCATCACCCTTGAGGCCTGGGTGAAACTGGCCGATTTGACAGGCACGCCTTACATCCTCGGCAAAGGGCGGCTAGGAACGAAGGAGTTCGGAGCGAATAATCAGAATTACGCGTTGCGGCTTCAGAATGGCCAAATTGGCTTTCTATTTCACAGCGCCAATGCGCCGGATAAAAAAGGGGATTGGCATCGCTGGTGGTCTAAGGATCGGATGGTTGGCGGAGGCTGGCATCACATCGCGGTAACGTATACCTTTGGCAAATCAAAGAGCATCAAAGGTTTCATCGATGGTCGTGAAACCGACGGCACTTGGGATATGGGTGGTGCGACGGATCGGGCGCCTGTGAGGGATGGGGACGCACTCATGATAGGCAATGGCTCTACCCTGGGTGCCTCTCATGCGCTGAGTGGTTGGTTGGATGATGTGGCAATCTACCGTGGTAAGATCGATGCGGAGGTTTTGAAATCACGCTACCAGTTTGTCTCACCACCACCGCCCATTGCTCAAAAGGAGGTTCCCGCTGGCTGTGTGCTCGTCCAAATCGCTGAAGAAGGCATGCCTGAATCGAATGCCTGGCCCAGTGATCCGCCGAAGGTAGCAGAGAGTTATTTGGAAGATGTTTTTGGCTTCCTTGAGGTGCCGCAAAAATATGTGGATACCGGGGTGCGTGGGGAGCGCCACGTACCATTTTTAATGCGTGCAGCAGCTACTGTGATCTTTCCAAAAGGCAAGCATCGTCTACTCTTGCGTGCTCGTGGGGCAACCAATCTCTTTCTCGACGGTAAGACCGTTCTCAATACGCCTTTCCCGCCAAACGACAGTGATGGTCATCACCTTGTGGCCGATCAGAAAGACTACCTAGATCTCGGACCAGACTTCCGCTTTGTTCCACCTGGAAACCGTGAGGCCTGGTGTGAGATCACGGGAACCGGTAAGCCGCAATTCATCGTCTTAGAAACAGTGGTGGGCAGTTTCGCTGGAAAAAGTGCGCGCCGCCCTGAACTTGGTGAAACGGTAGTCGCGTGGTCACCGGAAGGTAGCGATTCATGGAAACTCCTTTCGCCTGGTAAACGCGAGGTGCCTTACCACGATCAAGGCTGGGCTGCCTACGAAGCAGAGCGCCGCACGCATTATGAAGCCGTGAATGCCAAAGCTCGCGCCACTCTACGGGCGAAGTACGTGGGTTACTGGTCGAAGCGACGTGATGCCGCTCAGCAGTGGCTGGCTAAGTCTGAAGAAAGCCAAGTGCCCGAATTGCCTCAAGGTTTCCCCAAAGGCAATGAGATAGATCGTTTTATTGCTGCACGGATCGCCACCGTTTCCAATCAAGCTGCCCATAAAGGCAGCATCGATTTCTTCAAAGAGGTGCAGCCGCTTTTTGAAGCTAAATGCATTGAGTGTCATCGTGGTGTGAAGGCCAAAGGCGGGTTGAAACTCGACGCCCTAGCAGATGCCCTCAACGGTGGTAAAAGCGACGGAGCAGGCATCACACCTGGCAAACCCGAAGACAGCGCCATACTCACACGCATTCACTCTGAAGATGAAGACGACAGGATGCCGCCAAAAGGTGAACGCCTAACCAAAGATCAAATCGCCACATTGACAAAATGGATCGAAGAAGGTGCCCACTGGCCGGAAATTAAAGCCGATCACCTCACACTGACCCAGCCAGCTGACGACCTCACCTTTTTGCGCCGAGTGTATCTCGATACTGTCGGAGTCGTGCCGACACTCGTAGAAATCGACAACTTTCAAAAGAATCCAGATCATGCCGCCCTGATCGACAAGCTTCTCGCCGATCCACGCTGGGCCGACCATTGGATGGGCTATTGGCAGGATGTGCTGGCCGAAAATCCAAACATCCTCAATCCGACACTCAACAATACCGGACCCTTCCGCTGGTGGCTTTACGAGTCTCTTCAGGATAACAAACCCATGGATCTTTTTGTGACTGAGTTACTGAGGCAAAAGGGAAGTGAACGACTGGGGGGACCTGCTGGCTTTGGCACCGCCTCACAAAATGATGTGCCCATGGCCGCTAAAGGAACCATCGTTAGCGCTGCTTTCCTAGGGGTGGAAATGAAATGTGCCCGCTGTCATGATTCACCGACGAACAAGTCCATGCAGGAGGATTTATTTAACCTTGCCGCCATGCTTGGGGCCAAGGAGATCGAGCTGCCACTCACCAGCACGGTTTCTACAGACAAGATTATCGCAGCAGGCCGCAAGCCACTCATCCAGATCACGCTAAAGCCCGGCACCAAAGTGCAACCCAAATGGCCCTTTGATGAGTTTTGTGATGAAAGTGCCGCCATTCTTGCTGGTGACCCTAAGGACACGCGCGACCAGCTCGCTACCATGATCACCGCGCCGCAAAACGAGCGCTTTGCCCAGGTCATGGCCAATCGTATTTGGTCACGCTTCATGGGCCGTGGCATCGTCGATCCCGTCGATGACTGGGAGAAAGGTAAGGCCACGCATCCCGAACTGCTCAGATGGCTTGGACGCGAATTTGTGCGTGGTGGTTACGATGTGAAAAAACTTGCCCGCATCATCCTGAGCTCTGCGGCTTACCAGCGTGCCACCGATTCTACCTTGAAAGAAACCAGTCCACTCTATACCAGCCCTGCCCCCCGCCGACTCTATGCCGAGCAGATCGTGGACAGTCTCTTTGCTGCCACTGGTAAGCCTTTTCGCACGGAAGAAGTCTGTCTCGATATTGACAACACCCGCGACCTTAAAAACGCCATCCATCTCGGCAAACCGCACCGCAGCTGGATGCTCACCAGCACCAGCAATGAACGCGACCGCCCCAGTCTCAACCTGCCACGCATCCAAGCCGTCACCGACTTGCTTGCAGCCTTTGGTTGGCGTGGTGCAAGGCAAGATCCCACGAGTAAACGAGACGCTGATCCCAATGTCCTCCAGCCCGCTATCCTCAGTAATGGCACGGTTGGTATCTGGCTTAGTCGTTTGAGCGACGACCACGGCATCACCCAGCTAGCACTGCAAGATCAAAGCCTTGATACATTCATCGACCAACTTTTTCTCAAGCTCCTCACCCGCTACCCAAGTGCTGAAGAAAAAGAACTTTATACGAAGCACCTCAGCGCAGGCTTCAACTCACGCTTCAATCATCCATCTCAGATGGCATCTCTCAAATCCACCCGCTCCCGTGAGAAGTATGTCAGTTGGTCTAACCACCTCGACTCCGAGGCTACCACCGTGCGCATGGCTCAAGAATCTGCCGCCCGTGCCGGTGACACCCCTACCGACCGTCTTCATTCCGAGTGGCGCCAACGCCTTGAAGACATCCTTTGGGCAATGCTCAATGCCCCAGAGTGGGCGTTTAGTCCGTAAGCCTTCCGACCAGCTTTTATTGGTGATTGGATCTTGCACCATTTGCCCCACGCCGCGGTGTTTCTTTCGAGCGTAGGTTAGTAAATAGGGGAGCTGTGAAGAGAAGTGTGTCTAGGATTCGAAACCTAAACAGGCATGCAGTGGAAGACACCATTAGGGAAGGCCTAGCGGATATCTTTTGGACTGAACCAGTCGTCAACAGATTCGCAGACACAAAAAACCCTGCCGTGATCAGATCAGGCAGGGTTTTTGAAACCTGAAGTCAGGGACTATTGGGGCGGAACGCGGAAGAGCTTGCCAGTGTAGGGACACTTCACTTCCATACCAGTAGGCAGACCTGTTACATCAACCAATTGATGCTTGGCAGCGAACGGACTATTCACAAAACCAGCACGACCGGGA
>Ga0164294_10001448_pt1 | contig 22043 bp, 13 predicted proteins | sample GEODES005metaG_FD_111479 | JGI IMG/M metagenome (GOLD analysis project Ga0164294, IMG submission 111479) | Oligotrophic lake water microbial communities from Sparkling Lake, Wisconsin, USA - GEODES005 metaG | ecosystem: Environmental > Aquatic > Freshwater > Lake | place: USA: Sparkling Lake...
ACCCTGCCACTGTTGGCGCGGACGACGAACCGTCATACGTGAACAGAACGACTAAACCTGCCGGAACCGTCGTTGCTGTAGTAGCACGCGGCGTGTTGTCATAGGTTTGCGCAAGGCTACCCAGCGTGACCGTTGCCATAGCCTTGGTCACGTTGAAGGTGCGACTTACCTCCGGCGCAGCCAAGTAGTTGTCATTGCCAACTTGGGAAGCGGTGATGGTGACGCTCCCTGAGGTGGTGAAAGTCAGCACGTTGTTCGTGATCACCCCAGGGCCAGAAGTCACCGCAAACATGACCGGAAGGTTCGAACCACCACCGGTGGCGGCAAGGTTAACCGAGTCGGTGGTGAGTTTGTCGGGGATTGATGCAAAGGTGATGTTCTGGGCAGCTTTGCCGATGACCAGGCTTCCGGTCGCACTGCCCTGATAAATCGGGTCATTGATGGTTCCGACAACCTCGTAGCTGCCCGCGTTCGTGGGTGTCGTTGGCAAGCCCGCGTAAGTGAACTCAACGGTAAGTCCCAACGGAACAGTGACAGCCGTAGCAGCACGTGGCGTATTGTTAAAAGTTTGCGCCAGGCTACCCAAGGTGACCGTCGCCATGGCTTTGGTCACATTGACCGTGCGGATGACATCTGGCGCAGCCAAGTAGTTGTCGTTGCCCGACTGCGAAGCCGTGATGGTCACACTGCCAGACGTCGTGAAGCTCAGGACGTTGTTCGTGATCACGCCCGGGCCGGAGGTGACTGCAAACGTTACCGCGTTGCCAGAGCTGCCCCCGGTGGCGGTCAGGCTGACCGAGTCCGTGGTCAGCTTGTCGGATATGGCTGCAAAACTAACCACCTGCGCAGCTTTGCCGATCTCCAAAGTGCCCGTGGCACTGCCCTGATACTTCGCATCATTGATCGTGCCGACCACTTCGTAGCTGCCCGCGTTGGTGGGTGGCATTGCCTGTCCTGCGTAAGTGAACTCAACGGTGAGACCGACCGGGTCTGTGGTCGCAGTGGCGGCACGCGGAGTGGTGTCGAAGACTTGTGCCAGGCTTCCAAGCGTGACGGTGGCAGGTTTTTTAGAGACGATGAACGTTCTTGGCACATCTACTGGGGCCAAATAGTTGTCGTTGCCTGCCTGCGAGGCAGTGATCGTTACGCTACCCGCAGTCGTGAAACTCAGAACATTATTGGTGATCACGCCCGGGCCGGAGGTCACCGCAAAGGTGACCGAGTTGCCGGAGCCACCGCCTGTCGCGGACAATGACACCAAGTCAGTCGTCAGCTTGTCAGGGATCAAGGCGAAGCTGATCACCTGTTCGGCTTTGCCAATGACGAGCGTGCCTGTGGCATTGCCCTGGTAAATCAGATCGTTGACCGTTCCGACAACCTCATAGCTACCTGCATTCGTGGGCGGCGTTGTCGAGCCTCCATAGGTGAACTCAACGGTAAGTTCAGCGGGGGTCGTTGTAGCCGCAGCAACACGCGGCGTGTTGTCATAGGTTTGCGCTAAGCTTCCCAGCGTGACTGCTGCCATGGCCTTGGTCACGTTGAAGGTGCGACTTACCTCCGGCGCTGCGAGGTAGTTGTCGTTGCCAACTTGGGAGGCAGTGATGGTGACACTGCCCGAGGTGGTAAAGGTGAGGACGTTATTCGCAATAACACCTGGGCCGGAGGTGACGGCGAACGTGATGGCATTGCCAGAGCCACCGCCCGTCGCTGCCAGATTGATGGAGTCGGTGGTCAGCTTGTCGAGAATCGCGGCGAAGGTGATCGTCTGGCTGGCCTTTTCACGAACCACCGTGATCGTGTAAATTTTCGTATTGCCTGCCTGTGCGGTGACACGCACATCCACCGCATTGGCTCCCACGTTGAGCGGCAGCCCGGCACTCGGACTGCCGCTTGTCACCGTGGCATAGCTACCGCCGTTGACCCGAACTTCATTCGTTGCATTTGCCTGCGCTGGGCTTGGTGTAACCGTGATTAAGGCCGTCGAATGGTTGACACTCGCCGTGTAGGATGTCGTTGGGTTGGCGAAGCTTGGATTCAAGGTCCCGCTGCTCAAAGACAAAGCACTGAGATCCGCATTAGTATTCAGGGTGGTGAACGTCCCCGCGCTCGTGTAGCTCGTTCCCTGGCTGTTGATCGCATAGGCCTTGTAGCTGTAGCCTGTTCCTTGGGTCAGTCCTGTTACCGGAATCGTGAACACTCCCGTGGTTCCGCTGCCCGTTATCTTGGTCACTCCGGTGCCGCCGATAAGAGGGTTATTATTGGTCACTGTCGCAGAATAGACGACACCACGCTCTGTGATCGTTGCCCCACCATCGGCAGTCACGTTACCACCCAAGGTTGCCCCAGTCGCCGTGAGACTCGAAGCCGTCGGAGTCGTCAACGTTGGCGCAGCCATCCTCGTCACCGTCACCGTGTAGGTCTTCTGCGTGACACCATCCTGAGCTGTCACCCGCACATCCACGGTGTTGGCGCCGACATTGAGAGCCAGCGCGGCACTGGCGCTCCCGCTAGTCACCGATCCAAACGCGCCACTGTTGACCCGAGCCTCAATCGTTGCATTCGCCTGCGCACGCGTGGGAGTCACCGTGATCGAGGTCGTCGCATTGCCCAAGCTCGCCGCGTAGGCCGTCGTGGCGCTTGCAAAGACTGGGCTCAAGGTGCCGCTGCTCAGCGTGAGTGTATTCAAGTCGGCATTGGCACTGGGAGTGGTGAAAGCCGCCACGCTCGTGTAGCTTGTCCCTTGGCTATTGGTGGCATAGGCCTTGTAGCTGTAGCTGGTGCTTTGGGTTAGGCCTGTAACAGGAACTGTGAACACGCCCGCAGTGCCAGTCGCTGTGAGCTTCGTCACTCCGGCACCATCGATCAGCGGATCAGCGTTCGTGCTGGTGGCAGAGTAAACAACACCCAGTTCCGTGATCGTGGCTCCTCCGTCGCTAGCCACATTACCTCCCAGGGTCGCTCCTGTAGCGGTGATTGCGGTAGATGTGGGTGAGTTTACATTCGGGGCAGCCATTCGCGTCACTGTCACAGTATAGGTCTTGGTGTTGCCCACCTGTGCTGTGACACGCACATCGACCGTATTTATTCCAACGTTGAGGTCGAGGACACCGCTTGCACTTCCACTAAACACAGACGCGTAGCCCGCACCATTCACCCTCGCTTCAATAATCGCGTATGACTGAACTGCCGTTGGCGTGATAGAGATCGTTGACGTCGCATTGCTGACGCTGGCGTTGTAGGTCGTCGTGCCACTGGTAAATGTCGGGCTGAGTGTCCCGCTACTCAGGATCAGATTGCTCAAGTCAGCATTGGTGCTGGAAACTTCCATTCCAAAAACCCCGGTCAAACCCGTGATAAAGTTGGCATTGATCACCGCGCCTGTTGTCGAGTTATACTTGGAGATTTTAGAGTTGGCATTTTGGGCCACCAGAAGGTTTCCATTTAGTATCTGCATCGCTACGACACCACCTGCTGGCTTGATGAAAGCATTATTGATTGCCGCTCCACTTTGAGCGTCATAGATACGGATTGAATCGTCTCCATAGTATGATCCGATGCCTACATAAATCTTCCCACTTGAGACAGTGGTTGCCCTTGGATTGGCAATCCCAGAAATGAAATTTCGAGCCACCGTATTTCCGCTCGATAGCACGTATTTCCCAACCGAATTCCCCCAGTAATTGGTAATATATAGGTGCTGTCCATCGGATATCGCCTCAATAGGAGTAGCTGCATTGGTGATGTAGGTCGATGAGATCAAAGCCCCCGTTTGCGCATGATATTTGGCCACGGTGCTCCCGGATGCCCCCGAATAAAGGGTGACGAACAAGTCATTGTTAACCAGTTCCAAACCCACGGGCCCATTGAGGCCAGAGATAAAATTAGCATTGATCAATTGACCAGAGGCAGCGTTAAAAGTTGATATATTGCCTCCAAACTCGCTTGCAACGTATAAAACATTATTTGAAATCACCATCGTCCTTGGCGAATTCAAACCGGTGATAAGGTTCGGCTGAACTGCTGCACCTGATTCACTGTCAAAAATGCCAATCTTCTCATCATAAATGACGTAAAGAGGCTGAATATTGGAATACACTGACGCGCTCAGGGCCACATCAAGGCTGCTTTGAATGAGGTCGTTGCTTTCAATGCGCAAGATAGCATTGCGTGCACCGCTGATTCCAGTGTTCGTAAAAGTAATGGTTAGGGTGCTACTTCCACCTGGAGGCACTGAGAAGCTGGATGGACTGTTAACCGTAAAGGAATTGGCGTCCGTGCCACTCATGGTCAGGGTCACATTGAGGTCAGCGGTTCCAGAATTCCGGAGAACCAGTTGCCTTGTTTGATTAGGCCCCCCGGTGAGCTGCCCGTCATAAATAAGGGATGTAGTGCTTCCCAAAATCGGGCTTCCCGTTGCTGATTCAGTCAGCTGCACTGGCATCACTCCGCCTACAACCATGCGGTGGTTACCAGAATCTGGGACATAAACCAAACCTTGGCTATCCACTGCAAGGCGAGTTGGAGCATGGAATAATGCCGAACTACCAATGCCTTCATTGTAACCTAAAATTGAACTGCCACCGATGGTTGTTGTTAAACCGCTTGGTGTGATTTTTCGAATTCTAGCATTCCCCTCGGCAACGTAAACATTACCCGATGTATCTATCGCCACACCGGCAGGACTACTAAATCGAGCCGTTCCAGCAGCACCATCCACGTAACCGCTTGTGCCTGCCAAGCCTGCAAAGGTTTCAACATTTCCGTCTGAAGTGATTCTGCGGATGCAATGATTACTGGTGTCTGCCACATAAATGAGTCCGCTTAAATCCACGGCCACGGACTGTGGTGCATTGAATTGGGCACTTAGGGCGGGACCGTTAATCGTTCCAGAAGTGCCGATGGTCCCGGCAATCGTCGTGACGACGCCTTCGGGTGTCATCCTACGAATGGCATGATTATCACGATCTGCGATCAGAACTCGATTCGAGGAATCCACTGCTAGCCCGATGGGCGACCGAAAACGAGCAGCACTACCAGTTGCGTCAAGTGCGCCAGCTGAGTTCAAAGCGCCAGCAACACTTGATACCTGATTATCCGAGGAAAGCTTCCGTATCTGATGAGTATTAGCTTGGCTCACATAAACATTACCCAACGCATCAGAGGTAATTCCAGTTAGAGACCCAAATCTTGCCGACGCAGATGGTCCATCCGCAGTGCCAGCCACCCCCACCATACCGGCTGCGGTGGCAACTTCTAAGCCCTGAATCTGGCGTATAGCAAAATTAGATGTGTCAGCAATATAAAGCCGGCCGCTTAATCCAACAGTAACTGCGCCCCACGCCCCTGCATAATTGAACATCGCCGATTGGAGATTGCCATTGCCCACCCCCCAAGTGGGACGTCCTGCCAGAGTTGTGACCATGTTATCCAACCCAATCTTTCTAATAGCGAAATTACTGCAATCAGAAATGTAAATTTCACCATTGGCATTCATGGTAATGCCGGTTGGCTCATTGAATTTAGCAGCGCTCAGAGAACCGTCGGTCCAGCCTCCGCCCCCAGTTATAGTTGTGACATCTCCGCTAGACGTGATTTTTCGAATGGAACGATTGAATCTATCCGAAACATAAAGATCACCAGCTTGTGTAATACAAACGCCACTAGGGTTATTGAATTTTGCGACTGACGAACTGCCATTAACGTTTCCAGCCTGGCCCGCCAAGCCTGTGAATGTAGTCACTGCACCTGTGGCTGTGACTTTTCGGATAGTATGGTTAAGTGTATCCGTCACAAAAAGTTCCCCGCCCGAAGAGGCACAAAGCGATACCGGCAAATTGAAGCGTGCGAGGCTTCCAAGGCCATCACTGGAGCCAGTCGTTTGACTGAGGCCCGCCAGTGTGCTGACCGTTCCATCTGTTAGGATCTTACGAATGGTATGACTATCGGTATCCGCCACATAGATAATGTCGTTGTTATCCACAGCAATGCCTCTGGGTTGCCGAAAGCGCGCCTGAGAGGCACTTCCATCCGTGCCACCTGCAAACCCCAGCTTGCCTGCAAAGGTGGTCACTTCACCATTAGGACTGATCTTGCGGATGCAATGATTACTACGATCACAGACATATACATTGCCGCTGCTGTCCACCGCAACTCCAGAGGGCCGATTGAACCGAGCTAAAGCGCCAGGTCCGTCCACAGCTCCAACATAACCCGCCTTGCCAGCCAGGGTCGAGACCGAACCATTGGGCAACACTTTGCGCACCGTGTGATTGAGATCATCAGCCACATACAGATTTCCGTTGGCATCAGACGTCATGCCATAAGGATAATAAAATTGAGCCTGCTCGCCCGGCCCATCTCTACCACCAGGCATGGCACCAGCAAAGGTTCGCCAAACATATTGCTGGGCTAGAATCTCGGAACTAAAACAAATGAGACAAACTACAAGCGCCCGTTGAAGCAAGTGAACTGCATAAAGAAATAGCGGTTTCTGAAAATGAAAGCACTTTGAAAATCGGTAATTGGCTGGGGTTTCGTTCATGATTGATTAAGGGTGTTTAAAAGCGAGCGGTGGGTTGCGAGTAGCTCTTGAAGGGGTGTAAGCGCAGGTCATACAAGCACGCCCTTCATTCCTGAAGATGGTGGGCGGCATAGGTTGGAATATAGCGGCATCGAAGAACGCTCATTGTGATCGGTGATTAAACCGAGAACATATAGGAGATATAATAATCATTAAGAGGCAACAGCCCCCTGCAAGCATGTGCCGTGGTATTTTTCGTGAATTATCCGTCACCACCACACGAGAGCTAATAAGCATTTTCCTAGATATTGGCTGCCGTGGATGCTGGTGAAATGAGGTGGCGTAAAAAACACTGTCATCGCCGCTGAGATCCTGCTTATAAAGGGAGGCCATGACCTCCTCTCACGTTCTCCTCTCCTCACTGTTGTTTGTCACCGTCAGTTGCAGCAGCCTGTCGCCTGATGCCCAAACCTTGACCCAGGGCAAGCAGACCGCTACCTCCACGGCGGAGGCCCAGCAGCGTTTGCAACGCGGCAATGCTCGTTTCGTTGCTGGTCGCCCGCTGCATCGCGATCAGGTGAAGCAGGTGGAAGAGACCAGTCACAACCAGTTTCCCTTCGCCAGTGTCGTGAGCTGCATTGACTCGCGCACCAGCACGGAGCTGATCTTTGATCAAGGCATTGGCGACGTCTTCAATGCACGTGTCGCGGGCAACATCGTGAATGCCGACATCCTCGGCAGTCTTGAATACGCCTCGAAAGTCGCGGGATCAAAGCTCATCGCCGTCATTGGCCACACGCACTGTGGCGCGATCAAGGGAGCCTGCGACCATGTCGTGCTGGGAAACCTGACCGGCCTGCTCAGCAAGATCGAGCCAGCGGTCGCCGCGACACCCACGAAGGCAGGGGAGGCACGCAGCTCGAAGAACGCGGCCTTTGTCGATCACGTCGCCGAGAAGAATGTGCTCCTCACCATGGCGAACATCCGCAAGCAGAGCGCGATCCTGAACGAGATGGAGAAGTCTGGCCAGATCAAGATCGTCGGCGGCATGTATGACATCGAAACCGGCAAAGTGACCTTTTTGGAGTAACGCGCGAAGCACGCGATTGCGTGACAAGGCGGTGGGTGTTGGTGACGTAGAAGACGCATGCTCACTCGCCGCCAACTCCTCGCCACCACCGGTCAAGGCTTTGGCGCGCTCGCGTTTTCATCACTGGAAGCAGCGGAGACCTCGCATCGCTCGCAGGTTGTCGCCCCGAAGGCGAAGCGGGTGGTGCAGCTCTTCATGGGCGGGGCGGCCAGCCACATCGACCTCTTCGATTACAAGCCTGCGCTGATCAAGCACCACGGCGAGGAGTCGAACTTCGGCGAGCAGGTGGAGGCGTTCCAAAATGGCCTCGGACCGTGGAAGAAACCCGTGTGGGACTTCAAGCCCTACGGCCAGAGCGGCAAGAGGCTGAGCGAGGTCGTCGCGCCGCTCGGTGCCTGTGTCGATGACATGGCCTTCGTGCACAACATGGTCGGAAAGACCGGCGTGCATTCGCAGGGCACGCTGTTGCAAGCCACGGGCTTCAACCTGCCCGGCTTTCCTGGCGTCGGTTGCTGGGTGAGCTATGGCTTGGGTTCGCTGAGCGACAATTTACCAACCTTCGTCGTGCTACCCGATCATCGCGGCTTTGCCTCGAACGGACCGAAGAACTGGGACAGCGCGTTTCTGCCCTCGCAGCACGCGGGCACGATTATTTATCCTGGTGCCGAGGTGCCGATCAGCGATCTGTTCCCGCACAAGGCCGGGCGTTACATCACGGCCAAGTCCGACCGCGCAGGCTTTGCCTTGCTAGAGCACCTGAACCGCCAGCACCTGCAGCAGCGCGAGGAGGACTCGCGCTTAGACTCACGCATCAAGAGCTACGAACTTGCCGCAAAGATGCAACTCGCGGCACCCGAGGCATTGGACATCAGCAAAGAGTCCGCAGCGATGAAGGCGATGTATGGCATCCAGGAGCATCGCAAGGTCTGGCCCACGGAGATCAACCCCGAAGAGGAAGCCGATTACATGGGCCGCAAGTGCCTGACCGCGCGTCGCCTGCTCGAACGCGGTGTGCGTTTCGTGCAGATCTGGAGCGGCAACGACAACGGCTTCCCGCGTCGCAACTGGGACAGCCATGAAGATGTCGAGCGCGATCACGGCCCGCTCGCCTGGGGCATGGCGAAGGCGGTCTCTGCGTTGATCCTCGATCTGAAACAGCGTGGCCTGCTCGACGACACGATCATCCTGTGGACCACCGAATTCGGCCGCATGCCATCGACGCAAGGCGGCAAAGGCCGCGACCACAACCCGTATGTCTTCACCAACTGGCTCTGCGGCGGCGGCATCCAAGGCGGCGTGATCGCCGGCGAAAGCGACCAATGGGGCTACAAGCCGCTCGACCGCGCTAACCCCACGACCTGCTACGACATCCACGCCACGATGATGCACCTGCTCGGCATTGATCATGAAAAGCTGACGGTCAGACACAACGGCATCGACCGCCGCCTGACGGATGTGCACGGACATGTCATTCGGGCTTTGGTGGGATAAGCAGGATGTCCACCAATGTTTCCGCGCCTTCCGCGATCTCCCATTTGATCTGCCCTTCAGGCACATGGTGACCGCCGGCACTCGTGAGCTTGCGAAGATCAAGCTTCAGCACCGGGCGCAGACAAGTGATTGATTTCCTGTGCAAATCTTCCCACGCTTTCCCTGAAGGCAGCTGCACCGTAGCCCACGGACCAAAATTCAAGCCGCCGCGGTCAAGACGCAGTTGCATGCCGCCCCGCACGGCCCCGCCCTCCCACGCGAAGGCGCCTTTGTCGCCCAGCACCGGCTTGATGCGGGTCACCAGCAGGTTGTGATAGGCTCCAAAAACCCGCTTGGAACGCACTTTCTCGTCGAAGAAACCGAGGCCTTTCTGAGCAAGTTCAAGCCCTGCAAGATCGGGCGGCGTGAGAATGAAGAGTTCGATCTCCTCTGCCAGACTCTTGCCAGCCAAGTCTCGCGAAGGGGGTGAGAACCGCTCGGCTATGATCTCATCGATTCCGGCCTCAAAGAAGCTCGTGAGTGGCTTGTTAGCACCCGTCAGCACCAACTGATCCACAATGACAGGGAGACCGTCCTTGATTGCCTGCTCCACGCGATCTCGAAGCTTCGGTGCCCACAGCTTCATTTCTGCAGTGTAGGCCGCCCTGAGAGGTTCCCCCAGACTGGTTTTGCCCTGCTGCTTGTCCGGTGCCTTCACTCGCGCCGTCTCGCTTTCCGGCAGCAAGCGCACGCGTTTGACTCCGACCGGCTCGACTTTCTGCGCATCATCCGCGAGAAACAGGCCGGCACAGAAACGCCCGGCTTGGGCATCGTGCTCGCGGGCCGCTTTGGAGAAAAATCCGGCAAAGGCGCTGATGGGATCGCCGAGCAGTTTCAAGGGCACAGGATTCGGTAGCTCCAGCTTTTCGTAAGGTGTGATCGCGATGAGAACAGCTGAGTCATCCACGCCTTCCAGATCGAGCAGAAGGTCATAATAGAGGCAGAGATGGGCATGAATCCAATCTTGCACCCTGGTTCCGGCAAGTGCCGTCGATGCAGGCCCTTCCTTCACAAAGTCATCGACCATGGGCAGGAGGTGATTGAGTTCCAGCTCGCGCAAAACCCGGCGCATGCCCCCTTGCTGGTCTGCCACGCCCGCGGGAATCATCTGCTTTTCCCAAGTGGCCAGCAATGCCAGCGATCCAGCGTTCAAACGCTGCCAGACGGCCTGTGCGTATTCGATGCTGATGCTGTCGGCCACAATGCCCGCGCCGGCCCTGAAGGACCTTCGCAGTGCCTGGGCGTCCCGGATGCTCCAGGCCGCATCAGCCTCACGGGTGCGGCCCTGCTCAACAATAATGCTGATCAAGCCAGTGATCTGCCCCAGTAAGCGGGACAAGGTGGGGCGGTCTTTGGTTGGAGCTGCCTGCCAGATATTAAGCAGCTCGGCTTTGCCTGTCTCGTATTCCACCAGAGCAGGCAGACGAAAGACAGTGTCTTCAGGACCAACTGAGGGATCCACATACAGCACCCGGCGGATGAAATCGTTCTTGGTTTCTTTCCCGTCAACGTAGGAGACGATGCGGAAGGCTTGGCGAACCGGGTCATTGTTGAAAACGCCTCCATCCACATAGGCAAAGGGATGGGCATCGGCCTCCTTTTCCTTCAACTCTTTCGGCCATACGCCGCTGTCCAAGGACATACCCTTGCGCCAACCATACTCATAGCTGTGGCGCTCCAGCACCGCTGGCGGAAAAGCTCCTGGAAACGCGCCTGAGGCAATCGCTGTGGCGGAAAGCGTGCTCCAGGTTCTCGGTGCCCTCAAAGCCCATACCTTTGGCTCATTGGCAGCGCCGTTGTCACCGTTCGCCGCAGGCGCGATGCGAAACCAGCGCGGCGGCCGTGTGACACTGGCAATGTCGGGCATCTTCCGCGCGACATGGGCGCTCACGTTGAAAGCCTCACTCACCGCCTGGGCGACTGGTGCCAGCTCGGATAGTTGAATGACCGCCTTCATGCTTTCCCGAACTTCCTGCCTGAGGCTTGTGCCTTGGGCCTGGGCGAAGTTGATCTCGAACACGCGCATGTCGTTGTGGAAGCGTGACACCAGTGCGTCACGAAGACCGGGCAGACTGCTGGGGTCCGCAGCAAAGGCTTTGCGCGCGTCCACGGTCAGCGGCGTCAAGCTGGTCAGAGTGCAGGCATAAATGGAAGGGTTCGCGAGCAGCCGTGGCTTGAATTCGGTGCCCGGGTCGTTCAGACCCTCTATGAGGAGTTCACGCGCCAGGCCATAGACGGCTTCCGCATCCAGCAGGCCAGGGCTATGGCGCAATGCTTCTTTCCGCGCCGGGTTGTCATCACCGAGCAGTTGTTTCATTCCGATGCCGCTCACCCAGGCACGCGACTGCAGATCTTGCGCCACTTGTGCAGCGATAAGACCCTGCTTCAAATCCTCGTTTGCCGCAATGGTCGTCCAGAGTTTTGGATAGTCTTTCTGAAGAGTCTGGACTGCGGTATCGATTTCCTTTTGTGTGCGCCAAGTCAGCGCCCGCAGCATCACTGCCAGCGACAGGCTGCCAGCGCTCGCACCGCAAAAGACATCCACCTCCACGCGGTCATACATCAGAGGTTCATTCCTCAGCTTGGCTTCCGCTATGCGTAGCAACGCCAGCTTGATCGCCTCAGTCAGCGCTGCGCCACTGAACGCGCCCAGTGATACCCCGCCGCCCATGGCAAAGGCCAGTTTCAATCTCTTGGGCTCAGACGTTTTTGATTCAAGGACTGACGGCATCGGCGCGGCCATCTCCCGAAGATTCATCTGAGGCACAAGGTCTTGCAAAGTAGGCCGCGCCTCGCCCTCGAATGCAGGCAATGGTGACGATCTCAAACAAAAGCCGAGAACCGCCATGGTCAGCAATGTGGCGCGCCTGACCAAAGGCAACCTGCAACAATCAGGGACGATGACATGCGCATTCATGGGCAAAAAGGACTGTTCATGCTGCGGGGCACGCTGAACACAAGCCCCTTGTTGACCTAAAAATCGAGTTTATGAAGACCGCTTTGACTTGGCGAGCAATATTTTGAGCAATTCTCGCCTTCTTCGCTGGTTGTGCTTTGATGGATCATCCATGGTCCACGACACCCTCGCCAACGCCGCTCGTTACGAATCGCTGAATTCACGCTTCACCAAGGCCTTTGCCTTTCTGCGCACCGTGGATGGCACCCAGGCCCTCGGCCGACATGACTTGGATGGCGATCATTGCTTTGCCCTGGTGCAGACCTACGAGACCAAGACGATGGACAAGGCGAAGTTTGAAGCACATCGCCAATACATCGACGTGCAGTTCATCCACAGCGGTCGCGAGACGATTATGTGGGCTCCTTTGGCCGCGATGCAGGAGGAGACCATGGCTTACAACGCCGAGAAGGACGCCGCGCTGTGGAAGCTCGTTCCCGATGTGACACCGCTGCATCTTAGTGCTGGGCATTTCGCCCTCCTGTGGCCCGAGGATGCGCACGCGCCGTGCATTGAGTGGGACAAGCCAGAGCAGGTCTTCAAGGTAGTGGTGAAGGTGGCCGTGGAGTAGTGACCCATGAAGGGAACTCCTTGGCAGGCGCGTTGTGGGAAAGCATGAAACGCCTTGGCTTTCTACTCGCCATTCTCATCACCCACCTTGCCCAAGCTGATGATCCCGTCGCCGCTTGGTCCAAGGATGTGCGCATTGCACCTGTATCAGCCGTGGAAGGGCGGCACACGATCCACAGCTACTACGTAGCGAATCCCGAAAGCCCGGATGGGAAGCAGGTGCTGTTTTTCAGTTCCACGGATCGAGCAGGCTACGTCGGTGACGTCCGTCTTCTGGAGCGAGCCACAGGAAAGGAAACCGTGCTCGCGGAGAACGTGCATACCGAGGACGCGCATCGTGTCGCGTGCCAGCAGTGGCTTTCCAACGGCAAGCGTGTGGCCTTCCATGAGGTGATCGACAAGAGGTGGCGCGTTGTCGTGGTCGATGTGGATACGCTCGTGCGGACCGTCGTCGCAGCGGATCGACAAGTCGGCTTCGGCAGGCCGGATGGCGATTTGTTGCCAATGTATGGCTGCCACTGGAATCCTGGGCCGCATCGTGATCTGGAAGTGTGGGATGCGAAAACGGGCAAGATCACCACGATGGTCAAAATCGCTGAAGTCGAGGCGAAATATGGTGACTGGTTGACCAAAGAGTTCGCAGGCAAGCCGTGCTCCATTTTCTTCCCCGTGCTCAGCCCCGACTTGCAGCGCGTGTTTTTCAAGATCGCCGCAGGCAATGGCGGCGACAACTTCATGGCCAAGAACGCGAGCCATCGGCAAGGCATTGTGTGCTATGACTTCGCCAAGGCCACGTGCGTATGGTGGCGTAGTCAGTGGGGGCATCCAGCGTGGGCTCCCGATTCGCGGCATATCTTCGAGATGGGGAATGTCATTTTCGACACTCACACGGGTCAACACACGAAGCTCAAGGATGTGCCGAACCTGAGTGGCTCACATCCCTCCGTCAGTCCTGACGGCAGGCTGATGGTCACGGATGGCATGACCGAACCCCAGGGTGGAAGACCCAATGATTGGGGCGTGATGGTGGCCGACATGAAGGGCGGCCAGTGGCAGGTGCTGCACCACTTTGCCCAGAACGGCGGCGCGAAGTCCTGGCGGCGCAATGATCCGCATCCAGCCTTCAGCGCCGATGGCAAACGCATTTATTACAACGTCAGCGAAGGCGAGTTCACCACGCTGATGGTCGCCGAGCGCCCGTGATCAAGGCAGCGGCAGCATCCGCCATTCGCCCGGTTTCAAGTCATCAAGCTCATGCGGGCCGAAGCGCTCGCGATGCAGCTTGAGGACCTCCCACTCCTGGCTGGCGAACATGCGGCGCACCTGATGGTAGCGGCCCTCCGTGATGCTCAGCCTTGCTGTGCGCGATGACACGATCTCCAGGCGCGCGGGCAGGCAGGGCTTGTCCTCGCCATGCAGCGTAAGGTCACCTCGCGCGAAGACTTCGATCAACGCCGGGTCTAGATCACGATCGACCTCAGCGAGATAAATTTTCTCGATGTCCGACTTGGGCGAGGTGTAGCGCTGCACCAAGCTGCCCTGATCGGTGATGAGAATCAGCCCGCTGGTGTCCTTGTCCAGACGGCCAATGCTGGTCACCGCCGGATTGCGCTCCAGCCAGCGCGCGGGCAGCAGTTCATAAATGGTTGGCTTCTCGCGTTCGCTGTGCGTGCAGGCATAGCCCACGGGCTTGTTCAGCATGACGAGCAAACCGTCCACACCTTCCAGCGGCTCATCATCCACGGTCACCTGTGCCGGGTCCACTCGCTGATCGCCACGCTCCGCGGTCTCCCCTGCCACCTTGACCCTGCCCTCATCCAGAAAACGCACCGACTCACGGCGGGAGCAGTATCCGAGGGAGGAGAGCAGTTGATCGAGGCGGCGCATGGCAGCTGTCCTTTGCCACGAAGCGGGCCGGAGGCAAGCGCCCTGCTTGCCGCTATGATCCCGTGATCTCCGCCAGCAGCTTGAAGAAGCCCTGCTTGCGCTTGCTGCTCAGTCCCCAGTTCACGGGCACGCTCTGGTAACCGTCGTCAAAACCTTCGCCCTTCATGCGATAATCGAAGTAGCCCCAGGAGACATGGGCTTGAGTTGAGGCGATGAAGTTGTTGTCGGGCTGGTCGAAATCGAAGTGATCGTCCTCGTTGTTGACGATGGGAATGTTCCGGCTGCCGCGTGCTTGCTTGACCTTGGCGATGAACTTGCGCGTGGCCTCAGCGTTCTTGACGCCATTGCCGTGAATGAGCACAAAATCAGCGTGCTCGATGACGTTCGCCGAGGGCACGCCACCACCGCCGAAGGAGGTGCTGACCAGCAAACGGCGTCCGTCATGGATGATGGCTTTTGCTCGTTGCATCAGTTCATGCACGCGCTTGGGCTTGAGAATGTCGTGATCGTATTTGGGCACGTTGCACTCGTTGTTGATCTCCAGCAGCACGTGGCGCCAGCCCTTGCCGAGCACCCAGCGCGTGGTCTCCTCCACTCCGCGAATGATGGCCGCCTCGTCCTTGATGCGCTGATCCTGGCCGAAGTAGTAAACACCGAGGATGACGGCCATGCCGAGTTCATCGGCCTTCGTGATGATGCGCTCGAAGCGTGCGAGATACGCGGTCTTCAAGGAGCCATCGGCTTCGATGCCAGAGTTGTGCCAGGGCTGATCCTTGGAGTAGCCGAAGGGCGAGCCGCCTTGCAGGTTCAGCGTCACCGCGAGCAAACCGTGCTTTCGATACTCGGGCATCGCGGCGATGAACTCGCGGGTATTGCGCTCGGCGTCCCACCGCTCGGTGTCGGGGTAGTGCCAGTTCTTGACCGTCTCTGGGTTTCGGTCATCGAACGTGGCCTGGACCATGCGCGCGTTGGGCAGCAGGCCTTCGATGCGATGGCCCTTCCAAGTGCGTCCCTCGAAGGTGGGCTTGCCATTAAGATGAAAATCTTCGCCCTGGATGGTGACGACGGTCTGGGCGTGAAGGCTGAGATTCAGCAAGGAGCAAAGCAAGACGTAGCGCATGGCGCATGAAACGCGGTGATGCCTCTACTGCTATCGTCAGGAGTTGTCCGCACAATCCTCTGTGCGGAATCAGCTTCGGCCGCACAGAGGACTGTGCGGACCACTTTTTATGTGGGGCTCTAGACGTTGAACCGCCACTCCACGACGTCGCCGTCGCGCATGACATATTCCTTGCCTTCGATGCGCAGCTTACCGACTTCGCGGCACTTGGCTTCGGAGCCGTATTGCACGAGGTCGTCGTAGTGAACGATCTGCGCCGCGATGAAGCCGCGTTCGAAGTCGCCATGGATGACGCCTGCGGCCTGGGGGGCCTTCATGCCTTTGATGATGGTCCAAGCGCGGGTTTCTTTTTCGCCCGTGGTCAGGTAGGTTTGCAGGCCGAGCACGTCAAACGCGCCCTTAATCAGGCGCGAGACACCGCTGTCGTTCACGCCGAGATCGGCGAGGTAGGCGGCGGCGTCTTCCTCGGGCAGATCGACGAGTTCGTTCTCAATCGCGGCGCTGATGACGACGGCGCGGGCATCATGATTGGCGGCCACATGCTGGCGCACCTTGCTGACAAAGGGGTGCGCATCGGGCGTGTTGGCGGCTTGGGCGAGTTCAGCCTCGGACACGTTGCACGCGTAAATGACGGGCTTGGAGCTGAGCAGGAAGAAGGTCTTCAGCAGCTTCTTTTCGTCGTCGCTCAGCTCGCAGGTGATGGCTGGCTTGCCGGCATCGAGATGCGGGATCAACTTGTCGCAAAGGGCGAGGTCGGCCTGCGCTTCCTTGATGCCGCGCTTGGCATCCTTTTCGACCTTACCCTTGCGCTTGGTCACGCCTTCGAGGTCGGCGATGATGAGTTCCGTGTTGATCACTTCGATGTCGCGAATCGGGTCGATGCTGCCGTCCACGTGATGGATGTCAGCATTCTCGAAGCAGCGCACGACATGCACAATGGCATCGACCTCGCGGATGTTGCTGAGGAACTTGTTGCCCAGGCCTTCGCCTTTGCTCGCGCCTTTCACGAGGCCCGCGATGTCCACGAACTCGATCGCGGCAGGCACCAGCTTGGCCGCCCCACTGATCTTGGCCAGCACGCCAAGACGCTCATCGGGCACGGTGACCATGCCGATGTTCGGATCAATGGTGCAGAAAGGATAGTTGGCGGCTTCCGCCTTCCGCGTGCGGGTGACCGCATTGAAGAGGGTGGATTTGCCGACGTTGGGGAGACCGACGATGCCTGCGCGTAACATAGGGCGCGGAGGCTAGCGAGATGCGCGGCGGGCGCATCTGGAAAGATGCGAGGACAAGGGATTGGCGTCGTGGGGTTTCCAGACGTATGGACTCCTGTGCTGCCGTCCCTGCCACCCGAGAATCCGCCTTCCTCTGACACCGCTCGGTCTCAGGGACCGCGGGTGCATTCGTTCCATGTGCAGAGCAAGTCGCCGCTTCTCGGCTGTGGCTTGGTGTTGATCACGATGATCGCCGGGGCAGTCCTGGCCGTGCTGGCAGGTGTCGCGGCCTTGTTCATGGCAGTGCCGCTGCTGCTGGGCAGATTGGCCAGGGTGCTGCGCGGTGGCTCCACGGCAGCAGCCAGCACACGGCCTTCACCAGCGCGGGAGAAAGCCCCAGCGGCCACGGTGATTGATGTGGAAGCTGTGCAGGTGGACTCGAAGCGAAAACGTTGAGCCCAACTTCAGTCTTTGAAGACGAAGGGCACCGTTGGCAATGGTGCTTCCGTGATTCGCGTGTCTCCGCGCTCAATTCGAATCATGCGCTCCTTCGTCAGCCAAGCATCATTATCGTCAGGTGTGCGGGGATGCTCCACGACTTCAAGCCATTCGCCTTGAGGAAAGTAGATTTCAGCGGCAACGCTCATGGATTCAAAGCCGACAGTTTGGCATAAACATCCTCGGTTGCACAGCGCTGGCAAAGCCCTCGGCTGCGATTTCTCCCCTGGGCTAGCTTTAGCAATAGCACGCTGAAGCGTGAACACCGAACCGCTTACTTCGCCACCGGATACACGAGGTCTTCGATCTTGAAGGTGTCGACCGCTTCCTTGCCGCCGACCAGATCATTCACGTCAAACCAGGTGATGTAGATGAAGAAACCGATCAAGGTGAGGACGCAGGCGTTCATCATGATCTCCATGGCGCGCTGGGGCAGCAGGGACTTGCGCCGGAAGGTCTCGCCGACGGCCATCACGATGTGACCGCCATCGAAGACGGGGAAGGGGAAGAGGTTCATGATCGCGAGGTTCACGTTCAGGATCACGCCGAACCAGAGCACCAGTCGCCAGCCGTCAGGGATCTCAAACAAGCGGTAGATGGTGGACACGATCTTCACCGGCCCGCCCATCTGCTGCACTCCGATGTCGCCTTTGCCACTGAACAGGGCACCGAAGGTGCGGAACATCATGGTGGAAGCCTTGGCGATCTGATCGGCCGGACGTGGATGCACTAGGCCGATGTCATTGGCGGTGCTGGAGTCCTCAAAGAGCAGACCGCTGACGGCCACGCTCTGCGCTTCCTTCGGGATGGTCTTGGGCTTTTCAGGGGCGAGGGCGGTGATCTCCAGCGGCACTTCCTTGCCATCCCGTTTCACCAGCAGCTTCACCGGCGATCCCTTGTCGATGGTCTCGTAAACCATGTGCGGACCATAGACTGCGGAGCCGTTGATCTGCTCCAGCAGGTCGCCTTTCTTGAGGCCCGCGCGCTCGGCAGCGCTGCCCTTGATCACCTCATACACCTGCGCTGGGTAGCTGTAGATGAGGCCGACTTTGCGCAGGCCCTTGCGCTCGAACATCGTGCCCGGGGCGACCTTGAAACCGGTCGGAATGTCGATCGGCTTGTCCACGCCGGGGCGCATCACGGTGAAGACAATGGTGTCGCCTTGGCTGAAGGCGATGCGCTCAACCACGCTGTCGATCGGCTCGTCCCAGCTGTGCACCTTCACGCCGTCCACGGCGATGATTTGGTCGCCGGGTCTGAAGCCCGCAATCGCGGCGGGCATGTCGGGCGCGATCCAGCCAATGGTCGTGGTGTGGATGCGGCGGTCGGGCATTCCCACCCAAAACACGACGAACGCAAACACCACGGCGAGCAGGAAGCTGAACAAGGGGCCGGCGAAGGCGACGATGATCTTGTCCATCGGCGAGATTGGCGGCAGTTGGTCCACGGCACTTGCGGTTTCGCCTTCCGCTCCACCCATGGGAGCCATTTGCGGCAGGGCGACAAAGCCGCCGAGTGGGATGCTGCCCAGGCCATACTCCACGCCGTTGTAAGTGCGCTTCCAGATCGGCTTGCCGAACCAAATGTAGAACTTCTCCACCTTCAGCCCACGCCAGCGCGCGGCGAGGAAGTGACCCCACTCATGCACGAGGATCATCAGGTTGAGCACGCAGATCGCCTCCAGCAAAACGATGAGGCCGCGCACGATGGTGCCGAAGAGTCCGAGCGATGAAAGCCATTCCATAGGAAAAAGTCGAAAAGGTGGGTCAGGGATACGCGCGCGGCTGGAAGGTCGCGCAGCAAAAGGGCGGAAAGCTACGCTCCCGGTGCCTGCCCCGCAAACGGTGGGTTGGCGCTTGCAGTTTTTTTATCGTGGGGGATGAATCGGCTCGCTCTCATGTTTTCCATTCTCATCATCGCAGGCCTGCTGGTCTTCGCCTATGCCTGCCAGACGTTTGAGAACCGCTACGTCGCGAAGCTCGGATGGATCACCTTGTTGGCGGCCACTTATCTGGGCGGCTACTTCCTGAGCGGCAGCCACGTCGCGGGCGCGGTCTCCGTCAGCCTGTGGTTCGTGCTGCCGTGGGTGGAAATCCTGGGCCGCGTGCGGCAGCTGCGCATTCCGCTGAAGAACGAGGTCAGCCAGCGCTTCCCGCCTTCGCGCGATGTCTTCCCGAACCTGGGCGAGATCAGCCGCGAGGTGGAAGATCAGGGCTTCACCCAGATGGAGAACTCCGGCTGGCGCTGGGACGAAGCCGATCATTTCGTGCGGCTGTTCTACCACGCGGAAAGCCGCACCCAGGCCGCCGTCAGCCTGGCGCAGCAGATGGAGTTCGCCGTGTCCTATGTCAGCGTGACCTCACGGACCGCCGACGGCCGCATCTTCACCACGTCGAACTACCCGTTCAGCTACACGATGAAGTTCAGCCCGGAGCACAAGGTGCACCGGTTCGTCGAGGCCGAGTCATTCGAGGATCTGCTGGAGGCCCATCGCGCCTTTTTGCAGGAGGCGTCGATCGCGCTGGAACAGCTGGCGGAGCAGGATGCGGAACAACTGGCCGAAGGCCTGGCCGCCGACATGCAGCAGCAGATTCAGCACAATGTCAGCGTGGGCGTGCTGGAGCCGGCGGGTGACGATGTGCTGCGCTACACGTGGCGCGGCTGCTGGTTTCTCTGGCTGCAGGTGGTAAAGGACATGCTGCGCGTGTAGCAGGCCGCAGGCACTACCGGCGCATCTGCTCCATCAGCGCATCTGCCAGGGCCTCATCCACCTTGTTGCGGTCAGGCGTGGCCTCCTGCGCGCCTGTTTTCAAGGTGGATAACGACCCCGCCACGCAGGCCGCACGCAGCGCCATCTCCAGAATCTTGTCTTCTGACCAGCGCGCGGCGAAGACCCCGGCAAAGCAGTCACCCGCACCCACGGTGTCCACGGGTTGCACCAGGATGCTGGGCACCTCGAACGATGGCCCGACATTGGAAAAGGCCAGAGTCGAATCCGCCCCGCGCGTGACGATCAGCGTGTGAATGCCCAACCCTCTCATCCGGTCGCGAATCCAGCCAATCTCGCCAAGGCTTAGCACAGGGCGACCGCAGAGCTGCGCGGCCTCATGCTCGTTCACGATGACGAAGTCGATCTCGAACTCGCCCCAGGGAAAGTTCTCGCGCCAAGGCGAAGGATTGAGGCAGGTCGTGGTGCCCATTTGGCGGGCGAGTTTCAGGCCTGCAACCACTGCGTCAATGGGCACCTCGAACTGCGCGAGCATCATCGTGCCGCGCGCGATGGCAGGTTGTTGCGCGACGACCTCGTCAGCGGTCAGCGTGTCATTCGCAGCGAGGCAAACAACGATGGTATTCTCCGCCTGCGCATCGACCGAAATCATGGCCATGCCCGTGGGCGTGCCGGCACGCTTCACGACACCTTCGGTGTTGATGCCATGCTCTTTCAGCATCTGCACATAAGCCTGCCCAGCACTGTCATCGCCCACGCAGCCGATCATGAACACGTCCGCATCTTGCTTGGCTGCGGCCACCGCTTGATTGCCGCCCTTGCCACCGAAGCGATAGAGCAACTGCTTCGCCACCACGGTGTGACCGGGCGGTGGCAGCGCCTCGACCTGCGCGATGCAGTCGCGATTCAATGAACCTAAAACGATGACGTTGCCCATGGTGGCGAAGGTAAAGTTACGCAGCCTCGCCGCGCTTGGCCTCATCCCAGGCGGCATCCATCTCGGCCAGCGTGGCATCGGTCAAAGCCTTGCCCTGGGCGAGGATCTGCCGCTCCACGGCATCGAAGCGTCGGGTGAATCGCTCGTTCGTGGCGGCCAGCGCTGACTCGGCATCCACGCCCAGCTTGCGGGCCAAGTTCACCACGCTGAACAGCAGATCGCCCAGCTCATGCTGGAGCGCGGCGGCATCTCCGTTGGCAACGGCTTCTTCCAGCTCCGCTGCTTCCTCACGGATTTTGCCGAACACAGGTGCGATGTCCGGCCAGTCAAAGCCTACTTTGGCGGCTTTCTTCTGCAGCTTCTGCGCCCGCATCAGGGCGGGCAGTCCTTGGGTGATGCCGTGCAGGTAGGGCTTGGGCGCGTTGCCTTTTTCCTGCTGCTTGATCGCCTCCCACTGCACCAGCACGGCGTCGGAGTTGTCCGCATTCGCCTCGCCAAACACATGCGGGTGACGGCGGATCAGTTTTTCGGTGATGTTGGTGGCCACGGCATCCAGGTCAAAGACGCCGGTCTCGCTCGCGATTTCAGCGTGCAGCACTGGCTGCAAGAGCAGGTCGCCGAGTTCATCTTTGATTAGGGCGGGATCACCGCTACGGATCGCTTCGGCGACTTCGTAGGCTTCCTCGATCAGGTGGGGAATCAGGGAATCGTGCGTCTGCTCGCGATCCCAGGGACAACCGCCCGGGGCACGCAGGCAGTGAACCACGGCGCGCAGACGCTCGACCGGGGGCAGCTCAGCAGAAGGAACAGGAAGGGGCATGACCCATCATGGCCACGCGCACCGCTGCTGACAAGGCGGGATCAAGGCCGGCCGGAGAGTTCCGCTGGATTGCCGTAACGCAGCGCCGAGGTGGGCAGAGGCCCGGGCATCATGTGCGTGATCGATTCCTGGGTCAGCGGCTTGGTGCCGGAGACCTGGGCAAAAGCATAGGC
>Ga0164294_10001449_pt1 | contig 22042 bp, 15 predicted proteins | sample GEODES005metaG_FD_111479 | JGI IMG/M metagenome (GOLD analysis project Ga0164294, IMG submission 111479) | Oligotrophic lake water microbial communities from Sparkling Lake, Wisconsin, USA - GEODES005 metaG | ecosystem: Environmental > Aquatic > Freshwater > Lake | place: USA: Sparkling Lake...
AATCATTACAAGCGCAGCGACACCAATTTTAATGAAGTTCTGCAAATCCGTATCGGCATACCAAGCCTTCGGTGGTTCCGGTGCCAGCGTTTCAAAACGCGCTGGCGCTACGGTGACCACGTCACCACGTGCTTCGTTGTAACCCACCGCGCTACGAACCAATTGCAGCATACGATCTAACTCTTCCTTCGAATAAGGAATCGTCGTTGGCACACCCGGACCAAAACCTTTGCCATCGGCTGGCTGCGGTGCTGCACGTTCAGCCACTACCACTGCAACCGTCACACGCTCAATCGCACCTTGCGAATTTTTCACATGGCGAACCGAACGATCCATCTCAAAGTTACGTGTCGCACGTGTTGTCACGACTTCGTTATTAACCGGCTTACGTTCATTCGAATTCGTATCGGTCGTCAGATCGGCATCCGGTGGTGGCGAGTTAGTCATCGCGCCTGGAATACCTTCTGGATCAATTTTGTATTTACGCTCAGTCGTCAAGGCTTCTGAACGTGGCTTGACGCCCTTGTCTTTGTTATCAAAATCTTCGGTCGTGGTTTCAACCGTGGTGTAATCCAACGTCAAGTTTACTTCGGCCTTAACGGAAGCTTCACCTACCACGGGCGACAGTAATTCCGTAACTCGCTGACGATACGATTCTTCAGTACGCTGCTTATGTGACATTTGCGCGACTGTCAAACCCATCGCTGCATCTACCGGATTTTCTTCTGTCATCAGATTACCCTGATCATCTACCACTGATACATTTTGTGGTGAAAGATAAGGAACGCTGGATGAAATAAGATGAACAATCGCCTTCACCTGCGATGTGGTGACACCACGACCGGAGTGCGGAGTCACGACAACGGAGGCTTTAGGTGTTGCACGTTCGCGCACGAACACACTCTGTTTAGGTAAGGCCAAATGCACGCGCGCTGATTTAATGGTTGAAATCTGCATGATACTGCGTGCCAGCTCTTGCTCGATAGCTGAGTTGTACTGAACTTGCTCCATGAACTGACTGGTCGTCATGGATGATTTATCTTTTAATGAATCCATACCAATTGGCTGGGCTTCTTTAGGTATACCTTGACCCGCCAAAAAAATACGCGCCTCATGATAACGACCATCAGGCACCGTAATCTGACCGCTACTGGTATCAATTCTTGGTTTGAAATCCGCTGCTTTCAAGGCTTCCATTGCGGCTTGCTTATCGGTCTCGGTCATGCCTGGCATGATGGAACGATAAGGCGTGGTCTGCGAAAACTGAAAACTCATCGCTGCGATCAACAGAATCACTAATAGTGCGATGGCAGGTAAGGCGCGACGAACAGCCGGCTGTTTAACTAGGTTATCTGCCCAGCGCTTAAATTGATTCATGCCACCCGACACGCCACTCATTGCGCCCGGTAGCTGTCCAGGATTGGGCATACCCGTCATAGGTAATGCGCCTGCGGAATCACCCGCACCGGCGGCCTGTCCTGTAGGCAGTTGCGGGGGTAATCCCCCATTCATTGTCGCTTCGGCCATGTTCTACTCTCTAAGAGGTTGGCTGTTCTATTTCAAAATAAACGTTTTACTGTTTCAATCGCACGCTGGATTACACCGGCATGTTCAATATGTCTTCGTAAGCCTTAAGTACTTTGTTTCGTATTTGCAGAGTCGCTTCAAAAGCTAACGATGATTTCTGCATCGCTAGTACGACATCCGTCAGCGGTACGTCTTCACCACGGTCATACGCTTGACGTAGGCTGCTAGCAAATTGCTGAGTTTCGTTGGTTTGTTCTACGGCCGTTTTGATCGCATCGCCAAACGTTGGCTTACCAATCTCTGGTGTAGGCGGTGCCAACACCGGCTGCGTATTTTTTCCTGCAGCGTCGACTTGATACTGGCGCATAGCTGCCAACATCGAATCGATATTGGCCTGGCTGTTAATTTTTGGGATCATGTCTCAGTACCTCCGGCTTACGCTGCTGCTAACAACGGCAAACCGCGATCACGAAACTGCGCCATTTTGTAACGCAGTGAACGTGGACTAATGCCGAGTTTTTTTGCGGCTTCTGAACGATTACTGCTAGAACGAATCGCGGCCATGATGGCTTGATATTCGCTACTCTTCACCGCTGTAGATAACGCACCATCTTCAGCAGTCGTTGTCGATGGGGTTTCAACTGCAACAGGAACTGATAACAATTCAATCGCTTTATTCGGTTCGGCTGTGTGCGACTCCCATTCATCAAACATGAGATCAGCTTCATCAATCATGTCGGTGTTCGATAACACCAGCGCACGCTGAACAACATTTTGTAACTCACGAACATTACCGGGCCAGCTGTATTGCTGCAGCATGTCAGCAGCGCGTTCAGAGAGTTTGATTTGACGATCGTCTGGGCCGTAGTTCGATAAAAATTGTGACACCAAAGGCAAGATATCGCCGGGGCGATCACGCAACGACATCACCGATAATTTGAATGCGCTAATACGGAAATACAAATCTTCACGGAACTCGCGATTAGCAATCGCTTCGCGTAAATCTTTGTTGGTTGCTGCGACCAGTCGTACATCCAGTTCAATGGGCGCATTACCACCCAAGCGGGTGATCTTACGTTCTTGCAGAACGCGTAGCAGTTTTGTTTGCAGGTGATACGGCATCTCAGCGATTTCATCCAAGAAGATAGTGCCGCCCTGCGCCTGTTCAAACAAACCACGATGCTCTTTCAAGGCACCGGTGAAAGCACCCTTCTCGTGACCAAACAACATGTCTTCAATGAGATTTTCTGGCAAGGCCGCGCAATTCATCGCAACGAAAGGACCATTGCGACGCGGCGACGCATCATGTAATACACGTGCCAGCACATCTTTACCTGCACCCGTTGGGCCAACGATCAACGCGGACACTTGTGTCTGAGCTACGCGTCGCGCCAACTCCAGCAAATGTTGACTAACCGGATCAACGAACACAAAGGTCTGTGGACTATTCTTAGGAACTTCATTGCGCGTCGGTGCTAATGCCAGCGCCGAGCGCCAAGCATCCACTGACCAATCATCAGCTGACAACACGTGGTAGGCACCACGGCGCATGGCTTCTATGCCCAACTCAAACTGATTGCGTTCGACGCGGCAAAGAACCGGAATGGCATGACCAAAGGCTTGGGTGAGCTTGCGCACTTCTTCCAGCAAGCCGGTGTCGCCCATCAGGCGAATCACTACCAACCGCGCGCGCGCCAGACCCAGTTTCAAGTCCTGCAGCGTTGCCACCGGTAAGAGTTGTAGGCCTGCCTCAAGCAGTTGTTCGCGCTCGACCGAGCCCACGGAGGATTTAGGATCGAGCCAAAGTGCTGGATGCGAAGTTTGAGTAAGAGTCGTCACGTTGATTGCCTTAGAAAACACTATTTGCTTTCTTTGTAGCAATCCTCGTGCCAGATGTTTTAGTGAGGAAACATGCGGGTTTTAAGGCGGCATGTCGAGTCGGCAGCAGTTTGCCGGGGGGAGGAAAACGTCAACCGCTAAAGCGGCAGACGAAAAGCCGACAGGCAGCTTTTTGCCCCTTTTAAGCTATTCGGGACAGTCTCGATAGTCTGTTTGCAGGCATACGGCAGCTTCATGCATAGCCCCTTGCAGCTGCTCGGCAGTCAGGCCTTTGCCGGCTCGAGTCACTATGGCGTTGGCTTGGGTTTCGCCATTACCACGAGCTAGTTCACCCCAAATTAAGGCTTTGCGTGGCTCACTACGCCAGCCCTCGCCGCTGAGATAAATCGACGAGGCCATTAACTGGGCGCCGGAATGCCCTTTACGCGAAGCGCGCAGAAACCACGCCAAAGCAACCGCGCCATCCTTTTTTAAACCGCCCAGCCCGGACCGATAATATTCACCTAGCATGTACTCGGAATCGGCATAGCCTGCCTGTGCTGCGGATGAAAACAATGGGGCTGCCAACTCCAGATTTTGCGAAATGCCACGACCGTAGTGATACAGCGTGGCTAAATTGAATTTAGCCTCGGGCAAACCTGCTTCCGCGGCCTTGCTGTACCAGTTACGTGCTGCAACATAATTTTGATTCACGCCCAGACCGTGCTCATACAGAAAACCCAAGTTATTCTGAGCACGGGCATCGCCTTGGGCAGCAGGTTTACGTAAGGCGCGTTCGGCGGTGGCGTAATGCCCCCGCTCTATAGCGCGCATGGCAGCCTGAAAATCAGCGCGCGCACTGCCGCAAAGACAAACCAAGGCAAGCGTAAGCGCAGGCGACCAATATTTCATAGGGAGCGCCGGTAGGTAGGAGAAGAATTCGAGGAATTCGAGGAATTCGATGAAGCTGAGTTAGCCGTATCCGGTTTGGCTACAAAGCCGCGGCAACGCTGGCCATCAGCACGTAGCACTTCAATCGAAGGAGTGACGCGGCTCTTAAAGCCCATCAGCCGGCAAAGATAAGGGAGTTTGGGATCCCAGCTAACGCCAAAGTGACGACACTGCCAACAATTTGGCGCACCATCCTGAGCAGTTTGCTTAGCGGAATTCATTTTTTTTCGCGTTTTTTACGTTGATAGTCGTTCCAGGCTCGAAACACGACAGCGGCCATCACACCTGAAAGTATGACGACGCCTAATAGGGCCTGAAAAAACTCGCCTAAGTTCATGTCTGGCGGCAAATAGCGCTTGGGATTCATCACTATCGTCAATAACAATAAGATGAAAGCGACCAACGCAATGCGTATCAGCCTGAACATGATGCGGCGCCTGTTCTGGTTCGAATTCTGATCCATCTCTACCCTCGGATAACTACACCGACAGGTAGTATTGTGTCACAGCAAGTCTGAAAACGGGCAGTAGAACTTTAAAGACCTCTCTCTACCCGGTTATTAACCCTGCAAAAGCTTCAATACGGTTTGCTGGCTGGTGTTCGCTTGTGCCAACACCGCTGTCGCTGCCTGCTGCATGATCCCAGCTTTCGCCAGCTCGGTACTTGCTTTGGCATAGTCAGCATCTTCAATCTGGCTGCGCGAAGCAGACAAATTGGTTGTGACGTTCGACAAGTTGTTAATCACGTGCTGCATGCGATTCATCACCGCACCCATGGTGGCGCGCGTTGCATTCACCTTGTCCATGGCATCGTCCAGCAAGGTCAACACAGCTGATGCTCCATCACGCGTATTAATACGTACGCGACGATCTTCAACATTCAGGTCAACGTCACCGGTGATATCACCCGTGATCGATCCTTTTTTACCAAAATCTGCGAGATCAATGGTGATGTACTGATTAGCCGATGCACCCACCTGGAAGGCCAGTCGGCCAACACGTGGAGGATCCATCTCTTCACTGGAACGACCGCCAAACGTACCCTCTTCGAAACCGAGTGCAGCGAAATTACCATCTGCACTGTAGCCTTTGTCACCCACCGTAATCTTAAACGGCTCGCCAGTGGCACGCAGCTTATCCAATTGATCCGATGGTGGAGCACCTTCAGGCGAAGGCAATTTAGGTAACAGTGCAGGATCGGAAATCATACGCACAGTACTGTAAACCGTACGAGCGTTAGTTGATGTCGCAGTCGCATTTAACAAACCGCTGACATCATTGTTACCGTAATCGTTTTCCGTCACTGTCGACAAGGTCAAGGTCGGACCCGTGGTCGATACCGATGCCCCTTTTAGGGTAAACGGTGAACCAGCGACCGTCGATGTAATGTCTAAATAACTGCCGTTGGTAGTTACGGAAATATTTTTCAGCGTACCCGCTGTGACAGCATCACCAATGGCGGTAGCCAGAGCACTTGCCATACTCGTTGTTCCACCTGTAGCGGCAGCCGATGTGATGGTCTGGCCGTTGATAACAACGGATGCGGTTTGCGATCCAACTGAGCCACCGACGGCAATACGTGATACCTGAGCAACTGAGCCGCCCTTGTCCAGGCCAAAACTAGCGGCAGAAAGATCTTTATTATTCGAATCAAACCAGATAGATACATTGCGGCCATCCGACTCCAAAGTCACGCCACTACCATTATCGGTCGCTGTCAAACCATGCTGACCAACACGCGCATTAATCGCTTCAACTACTTTTTCGCGGCGTGCCGTTCCTGTTTCGTTTTGAACGAATATGACAGGTACTGTGGTGCCATTAATATACAAGTTGTAACTCGTACCACCATCCGTGGTCGAGGGAACACTCGTCGTTGTAATCAATCCTTTACTAAGGACTGGATTAGCCAAAGCACGCACACCTGTCTGGCTGGAAGAATCATTGATCGCTGCAGCAATTGCTATCGCACTGGCGCTTAGGTCGCTACTTGCTGTGACCGTACTTGATTTGGTGTCGTCAGCTGTTGTCGTCGCACGAATTTTGACGCCATTGATCATCAAATCATCCATATTCAGCGGCTTGCTCGCTGCTGGCTGATTTGCAGTGACCGTGCTCGAACTGATCGTGCCAGTATTACTACTGCCCGTAGCCGTCGACAGCGTAAACGGTGTCCCCGCGTTCGAGGCACTAATTAACAATTCACTTGTGCCCCGACCTGCTGAAGCAGTCACGCCGAGCGTAGTGTTTAGGTTTATTAATGAAACTAAATTATCACGAACCGATTGCGCATCAGAGGTAATACTAGAAGTAAATTTAGTACCATTGATCGTCACCGCGAAGGTGTCGGTGGAACCTATCGAACCACCAATCGTTACTGCATTAGTCTGGGCAACCGGAGCTGCCACGATAGCGCGAGTACTGGTATTGAAGACAGATTGATTTTTAGTGAAGTTACCTTCGATCAAACCGGTGCGTTTAATATCACCCGTGGTCGATGAAGAAATCACTACTGGTGCTTCGATTTTCGATTCCAGCGAATACGTACCTGCATGTACACCGGTACGCAAACCAATGCTTTGACCAAACAAAGCTGCACTGCTATCGGTTTCGAACGACACTTCAATGTTACGACCATCGGAGGCCACCAAGGTGACACCTTTCGAATCGTAGCCGGTATCAATCGCTTTGACACCTGTCTTAGAGGTGATCGCATTAATCGCGTTCACCACATCAGCACGCGTAGCTCGTGTGTTGTTTAGTGTGGTTGTAATATCAGCAGAAGCATAGCCGTTAATAAACACCACGCCAGAGACCGACGGTCCCACGGTCATGGATTGACCGGTTAAAACGTTTTCATTGACCTTGGCGTACACACCTGTACCTGGCTGCAAGGTTGCATACTCTTGTGTGACATCCACAATCGGACTCAGACCCGTTGTTCCTGGTGAAATGCTGGTACTCGGAACATCACGCTCAGAGGTTGGAAAATCAATCTTGATGGTTGAGCCGCCAGGCGCATAACTAACAATGCGGCTGCTGCTCGTATTAAATAAGGAACTCGCGCGCAATGCCGCAGCAATTTTAGCCGTTGCCAACGAGGATGTACTCTCAGCGGTCGTCAACTGCACGCTGACACCACCCACAACAATCGTGCCCGGTTGAGGGACGCCTGTGAATGTTAATGACTGCGACTCACCCACATCAGCACCACGTGAGGATGCCATGCGATTAATTGCTGCAGCTTTAGCAATCGCACTACCCGATGCGTTATTGGAAGGTGACAGGGTATCGTCTGACGCGTAAGACGCGCCGATATCAATGCCGTTGATGCGCAAATCACCAGCGCGCAAAGGAGGAATACCACCATCAATCGCAACGGACAAACCGACAGCGCGGTTGGTAAAGTTTAGGGTGCTACCACCGGAATCCTTCATGGTGTAGACCAAATCTTGAGAGATTACTTTACGATTTTGTCCATCAGTACCGCTAAAGGTAATCGTGCCCGTGGTTGGTGAAGCCGTACCATTCAACGTGTAGGTTTGTTTATCCGCCGTCAAAAATGACGCGGACACCACACCCAGGCTAGACACTGAAAAACTCAGCGTACCACTCTTAAGGAAACCACCGTCACTAGAAAAGTTTTCGCCGGTCATCGCAACGGCCGCTCTGGTCGTTGCCACACTAGTAGAAACACCGGTTGCGCCGACATCTACCACTACATTACCGATGTCAGCATCGGTCGCAGCGTATTGAATCGTCAATTGACCGCTATCTGTCTGGGTAATAGTTCTACCCGACGTATTCGGATCGAAGCTAGGATCGGCTTCCAACGCAGTCTTAATGGCTGCAGTAAAGCTGAATAATTTCTCGGAGTCACTGTTACCTTGAATCGCAGCCGCAGGGATAGTTATTGCCACACCACCGACGGTAATCACGCCTGTAGTTGGTACCGAGTTATCTGCAGTAAAGGTTAAAGTTTGAATTTCACCTGAATCAGCACCCGACAAAGTACGCGTCGTGGTTGGATTAATAAACACGTCGGCCTCTTGACTGACTGAAGTCGCTTTAAAGACTGGCATCTCACCCACACGCTGACCGGCGGTGCCATTCAATAAAGGGAATCCATTCCATTCGGTCGATTCAGAGATATGTACGATCTCAGCTTTCAGTTGCTGGAATTCAAGATCCAGGTAGCTACGCTGTGCATTGTCGTTCGTATCGTTGACTGCCTGAACGGCCAACTCACGCATACGCTCCATCATGTCCGTGATTTCGTTGGTCGCGCCCTCAGCTGTCTGAATCAGTGAAATGCCGTCGCCCGCATTGCGAATCGCTTGATTCAGACCACGAATCTGATTCGTCATCCGAGTTGAAATCGCTAAACCGGCCGCATCGTCAGCAGCGGTATTAATCCGCTTGCCGGTCGATAGCTGCTCCATCGCTTTCGATTGAGCGCCTTCGGTTCGTTTTAGCGCTGACTGTGTGAACAGCGCTTTCAAGTTGGTATTGATGACTGCCATTTTTGGTTTCTCCTTGCGGCGTCCTATGCTTGCTTAATTTATAACGGGCAAAATCCCGCGTGTTAAATCAATCTATGCAAACGCCGTGCCAGGTTAAAAACTCCATTAAATTCAAATAGTTACGATTTTTTAGTTCTGCTGCTTAAATCTTGTTACTACTGCCTGGCAATTTCTGTCGGGAATCCGGCAGGCATTTGCCATTGATTAATCACTCATTCTTATTAATCACATTAGCGCTGCACTGCGCCCAAGCCCAAGGCTTCAGCGAGCGCGTCATATTCTTTTAATAACTCCGGATGATCTGGGAACAAGGCCAGCGCAACACCCGATGCTTCAAATGCCTCAGCCAGATCGAGATTGCAGCGCAGAGAACGAATCAGCATAGAGTGCGTAAATACCGTCGCCCTACCCGCCTGCATTTCCATGAGCTGCTTGAGCAGATCAACCGCTTGCGGCCAATCTTCTCTAACCACTGACAGCAAACTGGTAATTGCCAAAATATCTTCGCTCTCTGGGTAGAGAGCCAAACCGGCATCACCCAGCGCATAAGCCAGGGCATCACGATCCTGCCCCATTAAGGCTTGAATAGCCTCACGAATTTCCTCCGGCGCGAAACGGGATACCTGAATCGTATTAAATGGTTGACCGTGTTCTGCGTGAAAAATCAGTTCTTGAGCGAGATTAGCCATAGTTAAGCTCCTGTTTAATAGCTTTGTTCGAAGTTAAGGTTAATTGCACCAACGCAATCTTCCTGGACACGACCTATTAAGCAAAACGGATGCCAGCTTTAGAAATACTCAGAACTGTCGATACCGGGACGGTTTTTCTTATTTCCAAACCCAGAAAAGCCTAGATAAGTAAAGAAAATCAGGTCATAAGACACAATGACAGGTGCTAACGGCAAACCATTGCCCTTGTGATTGCCGCAGTGGCAAGTGCTTGCCACTGGTTTGCCGCCCCTAGCTACCAAGGCAGTCAAACGAACATCACTGATCAGCTCACATAGTCTTTAGCAAGTGCAGGGCCAGGATTGAGCAAAAATGGCATGTTTCCTGCTTATAAACGCGCGCTAGAGGCAGGCTTCTTGGCTGAATACAAAAAATACAGCTGAAGTGACTAAAGGAATAGTCAGCCGAACCGACATATAACAAAACTAGGAACAGCTTATGGCCACCTCTTCAGTCAGCTCAGCTTCATCGGCAACCAGCATCGCGGCTAACAATTTGTCGGCGCAACAGCAGGCACAAGCCGCTAACAAGGCTAACGCCCAAGCTATCCTTACTTCTCTGAATGCCGGCTCAGGCGTGAATGTCGCGAACCTGGCTCAAAGCTTGGTCGACGCTGAGGGAGCTCCGCAAAAAAATCTGATCAACGCCAAGATCACCAAAAACGAGAGCAAGATTAGTGGTCTCTCCTCGGTGATGTTCATGATGTCGGAGCTGAAAACTAAGCTCACCGCGCTGAAAGACCGCGACAGCTTCAACACCGTCAACGCCAGCAATAGCAATACCAGCGCGATATCGATCACGGCCTCCCCTTCCGCCAGCGTAGGCTCGCATCAAATACAAATCAACTCCGTCTCTGCAGCGCAAAGCAGTATTAGCGCCGGATTCGCCAGCAAAACAAGCTCACTGAATGGCGGCAGCCCATTCAGCATGACCATTGAGCAAACCAACAAAGGCGGCATCTCCGTGGGTACGGCGGTCGCAGACAACACAAATAGCGCTTCGATTTCTGGGGTGAGTTTTGGAACCAAGCCAGCGATTGATGACTTTAGTAATTTCTTAGTCACGATTGACGGCGTGACGATGAATCTGACACCGAATCCTGCCAACGCAACCCTGGCTGATCTAGCATCTGACTTGCAAGCTCAATTACGCTCCAAAGACAGCGGCTCAACAGATTTGACTGTTTCGGTATCGAACACCAATCAACTCGACATTACCTCGGCCACCTCCAGTCGCGTAATTAGTTCTGTCTCTCTAACCAGCGCGGCGGCATCTATGGGAACGCCAACATCAACGAATAGCAGCTTCGCTGTGATTGGTGATGTGAAGTTTTCTAGCAATGCATCGGTGACCGACTTTAAGAATTTTTCAGTTGAAATCGATGGCAAGTCGTACAGCTTTGCACCCAAGCCTGCGACCGCAACTATGGATGATTTGGCGGCGAACATTCAATCGCAATTACGCGCGCTTGATGGTAGTAGTAATTTAAATGTTACCGTCACGAACGGCAACCGACTTGAAATTACGTCGACCAAAACATCGCGCATCATCAACGCGCCAAAACTATCGAACCAAGCAACCATCAATTTAAATCCGGGCGCGAATGGTGGAACTTCCACTGGTGCGGCTATAGCAGGCGCAGCGTTTGGCGCCTCGCCTAACGTAAATGATTTCAGTAAATTTGATATCAATATTGCTGGCAAAGATTGGTCAATTATTCCGTTGCCAGGCTCTCCTACCCTTTCTGCGATGGCTGATAACATCCAAAGTCAGTTACGCATTCTGGATGGTTCGAACGACATGAGCGTTAGCGTGGCGAGTGACGGCACCACTCTGCAATTTACGTCATCGAGTAATCGCGCTATCACTGGTGCAAAACTTACTCCAAAAACCTACGCCGACACACCTGAAGGTATGGTGGCAGCGATAAATTCCTCAGGTCAAGGGTACAAAGCGCAATTGGTGAATGACGGTAGCGCCCGCCCTTTCAAGATAATGATCACCGGCGAAGCCGGATCGACTGAAAGTTTTACGCTGTCGACGAATAGCACCACCGCATTAAATTTTTCTACTATCACCAGCGCATCGGATGCCAACGTGACGGTGAATGGTGTGAGCTTCACACGCAAGACGAATACGATCACGGATGTGGTTACCGGATTGACCTTGGATTTAAAAGCCACAACCACCACACCCGTCAGCTCGATGGTTAGCCGCGATACTAGTGCGATTCAAACCAAGCTTTCTGATTTGGTCACCGCGTACAACGATTTCAATAACATCATTACTGAAACGACCAATCCGAAATCAACGCTGGATACCTACGGCGCCACCCTTGTCGGTAACAGCACGGTAAGGATGGTCAAGCAGCAGATGCGGCAGTTGATTGTTGGCGATTCCAGCACGGCCAGTGGCAGCTTTAAAAATTTGAGTCAGCTAGGCTTGAGCATCGATGAAAAAGGCGTCATGAAGCTGGACTCGGCCAAGGCCGATGCCACTCTGAACAGCAACTACGACAACGTCGTGAAGGCCATGACGGGTGGCTTTAATAACCAGAGCCTTTACAGCACTGTGCCGGGCGGTATCGCTGGTGACGCCGTAAAAAAACTCACTAAGTTGCTGGCTCCCGATGGCGCACTGATGAACCAAAGCACCGGTGCCACCACTCAAAACGACAAATACAAAACTGATCTAACCAAGATACAAACCCGATTAGATGCCTTGCTAGCACGCTACAACAAACAATTTGCTGCTATGGATAGCCTAGTGGGTAGTATCAATGCACAGAAGACCAGCCTGAAATCCACCTTTGACGGCATGATGGCAAGCTACACTAATAAGTAAGCGTCCCTTTAATGGAAAAAGCCTGACCAGTTATTTGGTCAGGCTTTTTTTATGTGAAGCGCTGTTGAAGGGATAAAAGAAAAGATAAATGAACTAATTTTTATCAAAAAAATAATTTACACCGTAGACCGGCAAAATTTTTCCGCTTTAGGCCTAAAGCTATACGAACTCACACCGATACCCCAAATGTAAAAGTTCGTTTTGTAATGTCGCTTCGTGGAATGCCCGCGATATCTGGCAAACCAGAAAGGTGGAAATTATGGAAATTCAATCAAGATCGGCGCCGCAGCCTAGCCCCAAGCCGCAGCCAGCTGCGCCTCAGGCACAAACCGCAGCGCCTGAAGCAACAGCTGTAGCAATGGCGACCGCACCCATACCCAAAGCCGAGATCAACGTCAACGTCGAACAGATGAAGAAAAATCTCGACCAGGCGATTGGTCAGCTCAACGACAACATGCGTGACGGCGGCAGAAATCTCGCCTTCGCCATGGATGAAACGCTGGGCCGCCCAGTGATTGTCGTTAAAAAAGAAGATACCGGCGAAATCATTCGTCAGATACCGAATGAGGTCGTCATCAAGGTTGCGCACAATATGGAAAAGCTCAAGGGCTTACTTTTTAATACGCGCGCCTGAATATTTTATTAAAGCTTTTTTTATCACTACCGATTCATCAAACGTCAAGAAAAGATTCTTGAGTGATTCAGGTAAATCTAAATTAGGAGAACACCATGTCAGTGATTAACACCAACCTCAAAGCGCTCGTTGCACAAGAGTCGATGCGCTCGAGCGATCTCAAACTGAGCGCCGCCATGGAGCGTCTCTCAACTGGATCGAGAATCAACACCGCCAAAGATGATGCAGCGGGTCTGGCGATTTCGAATCGTATGACCTCGCAAATCCGCGGTATGGCCAAAGCTATCCAAAATACCAATGACGCGATCTCGATGACGCAAACCGCTGAAGGTGCCTTCAAAGGTGTCAACGACATCCTGGCACGTATGCGTGAGCTGGCGGTGCAAGCTTCGACTGGCACAGCAACCGACGTTGATCGTTCATCGATTCAACTCGAAGTTGCTCAACTGAAGTTACAGATCGATGATATTGCAACTAAGACGAACCATAACAACATCAAGTTGTTGGATGGCTCAGCGCAAAATGTTGTGATCCAAACTGGCACCATGGCTGGTGACACCATCAAGCTCGATTTCGGATCAGCTCGTACTAAAGATATTGGTGTCGGCACACGTGCAACCCTAGCTTCGGCGGGTGGTCAATATGTAGCTGCTACATCGTTCGACGCTCTGGAAGATAGTGCTTTATATTTGAATGGCGTAGCTATCGGTGCATCGCTAGCACAGGACGACAACGCATCCTTCGTTGACACTACCTTAGCTAGTCCTACTGCTGCGGCCTCCGCAAGTGCTATCGCGAAAGTTGCTGCCATCAACAAAAAATCCGATTTGAACGGTGTCTACGCTGCAGTGGGTGAAACTTATGTCTCTGGCACTGCCATGACTACTCCGACTGCCGTAGTATCCGGAACAATCACCATCAATGGCGTTTCGACAGACACATTCTCTACAGATATTTCTAGCACCTCAATGAGTCGTAAATTGACGGTTGCCGCGATCAACGGAAAATCAGCACAAACTGGTGTCATAGCTATCGACACAGAAGACGATACTCTGGGTGTCAGCTTAGTTGCGAAAGATGGGCGTAACATCGATATTTCATTCACTACATTGACTGCAGTGGGCACAGGCGTACGCGATACAGGTACGTATGTTGGAAGTTATGATCTATTCACACTCGATGGCCGTGGTATCGATGTCAGCTTCCAGACGGGCGATCAAAATGCTGAAGCCTTTAGTGGATTGCGCAACGGTTCTTATGCGGCTGATACGGCTACCTTTAACAGCTACAAGCGCGCAACTGCTACTGCTGCTCCAGCCAGTGGCACCACGGGTTTATTGGCAAATGACAGCCTGATCATCAACGGCGTGGCTATTGGTCAAGCATTGTTGACTGATGATACAGCGTCTGACTTTACCGCCATATCATCCACCCGAGAAGCTAGCGCCATTGCGATTGCAGCTTCCATTAATCGTAAAACTGATCTGACTGGCGTAACTGCAACGGCATCACCTAATGTTATACGTGGTGAGGGATTCACTGCCGGAACCGCTCCTGCTACTGTATTTCTTAACGGTGTATCGTTTACTGCTAACACGAACACTCGTAATGCAGTAATCGACTCGTTTAATGACAATTCAGATCGTACTGGTGTCACTGCAAGTGCTTGGGGTGAAGGTATAGAACTACGCGCAGCAGATGGTCGCAATATTTCGATCGGTTCAGTTGATTCTACTTTCATCGGCTTAACAGGTATAACTATTGGCGCCGATGCTACTGCAGCAAATGCAGCGACCTTCTACTCGCAAGTTACCTTATCTTCGGATAATAAATTCGATGTGAAAGCAGGTAATGATGGCGTCACTAACCTAGAACTATTGGGTTTCCGTCAAGGTACCTTCGGTGGTGCTAATAACGGCCTGAAAATTAACCAAGTTGACGTGTCAACGGTGTCCGGTGCAAACCAAGCTATCGTTGCTATCGATGCAGCTATCGAAACCATCAGCAAATCCCAAGCTAATTCGGGTGCATTGAACAATCGTATGGACTACATCGTTGCCAACTTGTCTGAATCTAGCCAAAATATGTCTGCATCACGCAGCCGTATCTTGGATACAGACTACGCAGTTGAGACTACTTCTTTGGCAAGACAGCAGATCATTTCGCAAGCGGCTACAGCGATGTTGGCGCAAGCGAACCAGCAACCACAGTCGGTGCTGTCGCTGTTGAAGTAATCGCTACTTAAGCGGAACGATACGGGGGTGGAAACACTCCCGTATTTTTTTGTCTGTTGATTTCCTCATAAAAGATCACGTCGAGATAAGACATTACACCCAACTTGCTGGGTCATGCAGTGGGGTCACCTAGTCGCGTAATTTATTCGCTGCGCATACAGCGCATGACCGCTACAAAATTACTCACACCTTCCCAGTCTTACAATCGCGAGACGATTGCGCCCTCTGTAAACTTTAAAACGTGAAGCGTCAAAGATACGAAGAAAAAAACCTTCGTTTAAATGATAGTGCTGATCAGATGGTTATACTTTCTTATTAATTGAAAATCAGCACGGATCCCAAACCACACAGGATCAGCAGAATCATCAACAGACAGCCTTGTATAACCGTCAGCACGCGACCCGCAGGAGTGCTTTTGTAGTCCTTCTCTTCTTGCTTATCGATATGCAAAAAGCCGGCAAAATATTCAATCAAAATGATGATAAATAAACCTGCCAGCAATCCCTGACCAAATAATTGAAGTTTAGACATCACCCTCTCCCGAGTTATTGGATAGTTGTGAGAATTAGGTCGGAGAGATTCGATGCTGTATGCATAAAGCCCCCCAACCTCAATTTTTCAGTTTTACTCAAGCACTTTCCGATTGTTCTTCACCGATACTCCCAGTGCATAAGGCTGCAATGTTTGCTCGCTTACGCCATACGCAGACATAAAGCGACTAAACAGCGACTGCTCTTGTGGCGCAGCCACTCCGTCAGCCATCAATGAATCAAGTAAATTTAGCAAAACACACAGTTTCTGCTCGTCGTTCAACAATTTGGCAGACTCGGCGAGGAATGCATCAACATCCTTAGATTTTGCATACTTACCTGCATTTTCGAAAAGCGCTTTGTCGTTTCCGAGTGCCTGCAGAACCTGACCTATTTCCTCAGCTTCGACTTCGCCATCGGCATGAATCATGTGAAGAAGCGCAACGGCCAATGTTAGCTTCGGGGTCAGCTCTGGCGGACTACCTTTAAACATATCAAACAATCCCATCATTTCTCCTCGTTTGTAGGTGATTAAGCAAAATAAAATTAGTCATGATTATTTTACTTCAAACACTTTACAGTTCCGCCAGAAAAGAAAGTCACATCAAAGGTATTTTCACTCTGATAAGCAGCTCTCGTATTCGAAACCAGATGATTATAAATTTAGCATCACATTCCCTTACCCAACCAAAGGTAAAAAAAAGGCGGCCACAAGGGCCGCCAAAGATCGCTGCTATACCTCCTGGCAGAGGATTACTTAATATAGTCAAATAAATTCAGTTGAGCGATTTTCGCAAAGCTGCTCTGTGCTGCCTGCAAAGCCAAGATATCTTTATTCATTTTGGTGATTGCTTCTGTGTAGTCGGTGTCTTCCACTTGGGATAGCGTGGATTTCATACGCAAGACGTTTTCCTCAGCGAGTGAAGCTTGATTATCAATCTTATTAGTAGCTGCACCTATGCTGGCCAAGCTATCTGACAATCCTTGCTGTAATGTTGTCATCTCGCCCACAGCGCGCTTAATGCCGCCCGAATCATTCAATTGCAAAGCCGCTGACAAATCATCAATCACTTGGAAAAATCCAACTGCCATTTTTTTATTGTTCTCGTCAAGACGAACAATTTTATCGAATGGGTTAGTTCCCGATCGGTTAATGTCAACGGCACTTTGATCACCCACACCGGTAGCACTCACGGTCTGATCACCCTGATATACTAATTTGCCATTCTCATCAGTCGCAAAGGCCTGCTTACCTACGCGGCTACCTGAAAAAATGAAATTACCATTCACATCCTGGGTATTGGCTAACGATAGCAACTGATCTCGCAGCTGCCTGACTTCGAGATCTATCGATTTACGATCAACACCCGAATAGGTGTCATTGGCGGCTTGAATCGTCAACTCTTTTAATCGAGTCAACACATCGGTGGCATTGCTCGCCGCTGTTTCTTGCTGAGACAGCTTGTCTTTAACGGAATTAATCGTCGACACATAGGCATTCTGGCGATCAATCGCTGATTTAAGCCGTGTAATCGTCGCAGCCTGATCTGGCGCATCGCTAGGCTTATTGATTTGCTTAGTCGTTGAGAGTTGCGTCTGAGTTTTAGACAGGCGATCTTGGGTGACACCCATTTGCGCAATCGCACGGTCAAACATTAGATTCGTAGAAATTTGCATACTTAGGTTTCCTCGCTATTTCAACATCATCAACGTATTTGTAAAATAGAATCAAACAAGGTGCTAGCGGTCTGCATCGCTTTTGCAGAGGCTTGATACGCTTGCTGAAAACGAATCAAATCAGCCGCCTCACTGTCCAACGACACACCCGAAATTTTATCGCGTGCTTCAATCGCATGCTCGTTCACCACTTGGAGTGCTGTTTGAGCAATCGTCGCCTGATTAGAAAAATTACCTGCCTTGCCGACGGTTTCCGAATAGCTTTCTGAAATCGTACTGCCATTCGGTCCGCCTATGATTTTTTTGCTCTTCAGAGCAATCATCTCTAGCATGACCTGATTATTCCCTGTGCCATCATGGTCACCATCCATACGGAAGGAATCGCCCGACATGGGTGGCTTGTTCAATGTGAACTTCAGACCTTGATACTCAATACCTTGCTTCGCATCGTAATCACGCTCCGCTAAAATCGTCGTGAGTTTATTTTGCGGATTTGTCCAAGTGATTTGATAGTGAGTGTCTGAAGTAAACTTGACATCAAAATTTTGTGCTCGCAATGTGGAAATACGATCGGCATTTAAGGATGCTGGATCCTTCATGGATGCATCAAATTTACCCGCCACCGTGCCACTACCATCGCCGGTTACGAACACCAATAAATCTTCCGGCGCAGCGCCATCGATATAGGCGCCAGTACGTAAACCCAGCTTGGCTAATTCGGCGGGGTCACCCATTTGACCAAAGCCAACTTGAATCGCACCCACACTTTCCAAACTCAACGCGCCTCGATAAGGACCATTGCCAACTCCAAGTACATTGCCGCCAAACAGGGAGCCAACTTTTATGTCTGCACCACTCTGATTAGAAATAGTGATTGATTTGTCTGTTCCCAGCTCAGCCTTAACTTTTGAATACGTACCATCGGTTACACCCAAGGCATTTTTATTGGTATAGGCACCATCTTTTACACCTAAGGCATTCGCGCTTGATGTAGGACCAATCTTGATACTGATACCGGTCGTGTTTTTGAGAACGATGTCGTCTATAGTTTGGGTGACGCTAACGCCCGTCGCACTGGTCTGGTCGTTAATTGCTTTAATTAGATCAGAGGTTGAAGCGAAGCTACCATCGGCATTGCTGCCCGTGATGGTCACGCCATTGATATCCAGCGGCTGTGTCAAATTAAGACGGGCCGCAGTGGTAGTCACTACACCGACTGAAGGGCCCACCACGATATCGCCACCAATAAGATGTTTGAGCGTGATGTCCGAACCATCTTGAGTGGCAATGATGCCCGTGTCGCTTGTATGGTCATTGATAGCATTCACCAGATCAGAATCCGAAGTAAAGGTACCATCGGAATTACTGCCCGTGATATGGACGCCATTGATATCTAAAGGACGATTTAAATCCAACTTAGTCGTCGTCGTATTGACGTTCCCTGTCTCAGCCAAATTAATGGCCGTTACCAAATCAGACGCATTCAGATAACTACCGCCAACGCCAGTACCTAGAATGCTGACACCATTGAGTGAGAGATTACCGGTCGAGAGATTATCTTTGAACTGATCACGCGCTACGATAATTTCTGTTCTGGCCGTAGCAACGACTGGCGGATCGAAGGTACTGCCGACACTATTAATCCATGACGTCATGTCCGATGCTTGCAGCGAACGACCGAGATCTAAAGGCCCCAGCGCTTTGCCATTAATCGTAATCGCATCACCCATAATGCTATCGACATTCGACGGTATGAGTTCACCAGAAATCTCGGCCGAGGTATATTCAAGCGGTTTGATCGCAGTGAAATAATTCCCCATCGGTTTACCCAGCACCTCCATATCACCCAGCTTGCCGTTCGGGCCGTAACCAATAGTGACGTTTCCTGCTTGAGAAAAATTCAGTATGCCTTTGTAAGTCTGCTCGTTGAGGATCTTGCCGTCCTCATCCATTTGACCGACAAAAATATCGCGCCCACCATAACCGCTCGCATTACTCAGCACTAGCTGCCTATCTTTTACGACGGCCTCAACATTGGCTAAGCTACCTATTGAATTATTAATATAACTAGCCAAGTCAGCTAAGGTGGCGCGTGTAGGATCAGCAGGAACCGCTACGCCGTTCACGTACATACCCAGCGTTGGATCGACGACATCCGTGGTGACCGTAGTCAAGGCATTCACCGATACCGTTGGCACCATACCGATGCTGGCACGGTTCAACCAATTGGCAACATCACTCGCTTGTATGGTGCGCGACGGTGCAGTAGCTAACAATTGCGGAAGTGGCTTGCCATTAATCGTCAAGGTATTGGCGGCTATAGCCTCTACTTGACCATCCACGGCTTGGCCATAGTTCTCTACCCAGGTACGAACCGACGGCAGTACATCATGCTCGGTGGTGAATTGGGTCTCTTGTGCGAAATGTTCAATCGGCTTAGCTTGCAAACCATAAAAGACATTCAACTGCTTATAGCCGGTATCACCTGATTGATTTAGGTAGTGCGTTGAATACGTCGATCCTTTGAAAAATCCATTTTTTTCTGTGACTAGCAAATCTGCTTCGGTTGCATCGGTTAGTGGCGCACCGACTAATTGACGCCCATCGCGTGTAAAAATTTGTAACTGCTGATTATTGGTCGCACCATCCAAATACAGATTCCAGTTATTGCTACCCAGCGGTATTTGTCCCAACAGCTTGCCTTGCGGCGCGTTAACACCCGAACTTGGATCGGGATTGTTTTTAATAATCGTGGCGATTGAGGGTACAACGGTAGGGTTCGCGAAATTAGCTGCGTAACTCAACGTCGCGTCAGCATTTGAAAGGTTTAGATCGTTTTCAATGACACGAAATAAAGCGGCCGCAGACACCTTTGCGGGATCATCAATCGCCAAGCTGATACCAGCAGATGCTCGGTCAATGGTAATGACTTCACCCGAAAGCTCATCTATGGTGGAGGTCGCATCGATTTTGAAAAGATCCGTACCTACATTGCCACTCAGATCAATACCGTTGGTATGAATTGCATTGACTTGATCAACGACAGTTTTAGCCAGAAAATCTAACTGCGCCATCGTTGGCTGAAGCATTTGTTCACGGAATGTGAGCAATCCTCCGAGCTGTCCATTGCCTATGCCAGGAATCGTCTCTTTGGTTCCATAAGGATCCAAGACAATCGCCACTCGACCCAAATCTTGTTCATCAAACTTAGCGCCTAATTCAAACGCTTTTTGACCATTAACTACAACGCCCACCTTGCCATTATTGGTCAAGCTGATATTGACAGTTCCATTCTCTGCAGTGGTGACATTAAGCTGGACCAACTTGGACAGATTTTTAAGTAATAGGTCGCGCTGATCTAACAATTGCGGCGATTGACGTTCAATAGATACTTCTCGACCTAGCTGTTTATTCACCAAGGCAATTTGCGTGGTCAGTGTATTGATCTGCTCAATGGTTTGATTGGTAGATGCGCGAGTCTCGGTATCAAGCGTTGTCATTTGTGATGACAACTCGCGGAAGCGACCGGCTAAGCCATCAGCATCTCTCAAAAATTGAGCACGCAATACGGTCGATGCTGGATCAGTCGATAATTGCTGCGCTGTCGCAAAAAATTTATCTAACGCTGGCGGTAAACCCACCGTATCACTACCCATTAGATCGACAATGCGATTAGCAAAATCAACCATGGGCTGTTGAGTATTTAATTCACTAGTGGTGTTACGTAGATTTTTCTCTAGAAATTCATCATAAGCGCGCCTAATGCCATCAAAGCGAACACCGGTGCCAATATAGACCGTTCCCGTCTTGCTAGGAGCAGCTTCAGCGAGATCAGACTCTTGACGTACATAGCCCTCAGTATTCACGTTGGCGATATTGTTACTAACTGTACCCAACGCACGCTGATATGCCATCACTGCATTACTACTGATTCCAAGCAGATCACTCATTATTCAACTCCCGCGTCTGTTACTGGGGTCACGGACCGTGGCTTGACATTAAATTTTTCAGGGCGCACCAATTCGATGGGATTAGCCTTCGGGCCACTTAATGTCAGTGCTTCTTGTTCGGGCTTAATCGTCATTGGCTCAGCTTTGGCTTTGTAAGCCGCGCCAGCCTCTTTACTACGATCGATGCTTTTAACTAGCATGTCAGCCACACCCAAGGTATTACGCCTGGCGAGTTGTACCGAAAGTTCTCGGTCATACATCTCTTGAAAAGCTTCCTCATGATCTGAGGTCATGAGGCCTTCCTTATCGGTGGCCTCACGCATAGACTTGAGCATCATCTGAATGAACATCGCCTCAAACTGCGTCGCCGTCTCACGCGTCGCTTTTTCTTCGCGTCGCTGCGCCTGGCCGCGCAAGGCGCCCATGCCAGCAAAGTCTAGCGTCGATTTAGGAAGGTCGAAATCACTCATCGTAATGCTCTCGTAATACTTTCTTAGCTCAGCTTTAGATCACGACTAATTCAGCACGCAAACTTCCCGAGCTCTTTAAGGCTTCTAAAATGGCAATCAATGCGGACGGTGTTGCACCCACTTGATTGATCGCATCCACAATTTGACGCAAATCCAC
>Ga0164294_10001452_pt1 | contig 22020 bp, 16 predicted proteins | sample GEODES005metaG_FD_111479 | JGI IMG/M metagenome (GOLD analysis project Ga0164294, IMG submission 111479) | Oligotrophic lake water microbial communities from Sparkling Lake, Wisconsin, USA - GEODES005 metaG | ecosystem: Environmental > Aquatic > Freshwater > Lake | place: USA: Sparkling Lake...
CTCGGTCGCCCGGTGGAAACGCCCCTCCCCTCTTGATTCATAGCCAGCAGATCCAGCAGATTCAGAGAGCGTCGCCTGATGGCCAATAGCGTGCCGGTGTGGTGGGATGAACAGGCGGCTGGGGCCACGAACATGGGGGCCGATGAGGCGCTCGTGACGGAGGCTGTTACCTGCGGCATGCTGCTCGTCAGGCTGTATGGCTGGCAGCCGGCGGCGGTTTCGTTGGGCGCTTTCCAGAGGCTTGACGACGCGCGGCAGTGTTCCGGCATTGCCAGCCTGCCGGTGGTGCGGAGGCCGAGTGGCGGCGGGGCGATCATCCACGGCAGCGATCTGACGTACGCGGCGGCCGTCCCCAAACACCACCCCTGGGGCAGTTCGCCGCAGCGTCTCTACGACGCCTTCCACGGGGCCCTGGTGGAGGCGTTGGCTGGTTGGAAGATCGTCGCCTCCCTCCATCCTGCCGCTGGCCCCGCAGCTCATGCTGCCGCCTCTGCGCAGGAGCCCTTTCTCTGCTTTGACAGACGGGCCGTGGGGGATGTCGTCATGCCCGATCGACGTGTGGGGCGGGAGCAGGCTCCGCCGGCGAAAGTGATGGGGAGTGCCCAACGGCGGCTGGAGGGGGCGGTTCTCCAGCACGGGAGTCTGCTCCTGACTGCCAATGCGGCCGCCAGTGGCTCCGCGCAGCACCCGGGCATTCAAGAACTGGCAGGTGACGGGGTCGAGATCCCCGCTATCAAGGATTTGGTAAACCGGTGGTTGGAATTGGTGGCCACCAGCTTGGGAGCCAGGGTGGCTGTCCAGACGGGTTCATTTGCTGGAGCAGCCCGGAGCGAGGTGGACCGGTTGGCGGAGCGTTTTGGGCAGGGTCGCTGGACCGCCCGCCGGTGAGAAGACCCTGAATGGGAGCGCCGTGGCCGAGGTGCTGCCCTGCCCCGCGAACCTGTCTGGTTGGCAGAAAGCGATTTCTGGTATACTCAGGGTCCATTGGGTGGAGTCGGAACTGATTATGTTGATTGGGGGAGCGGTGGAATTCCTCCCCGGCCTCGGGAAGTGTCGGAACCATGATCACAAAGCTGATCGTCGCCACTGGGAAGAGCGCGGGCAGATCGATCTCCATCAAGCGGAACAAACTGCTCATCGGCAGAGCTGAAGAGTGCGATGTGCGGCCCCTCAGCGAGGATGTCAGTCGCCGCCACTGTGCCGTCCATGTTGGGCCGGCTGATGTGTGGGTCGAGGATCTCGGCAGCCGCAACGGCACGTTTGTCAACGGCGTGCGGATCGCCGCAAAGACGAAGGTTGCGTCCGGGGATCTGATCCGGGTGGGGGCTCTGGAACTGACTGTTTCGTGTTCGGAGCCTGCGGCCACCGGGGGGGATCAGGATGTCTCCAAGTGGCTGATGGCCGATGAGTCCCCCGCCGGTATGTTCGATACGACCCGGTCGCTCAGCATGCCTGCCGATTCGGCGCTCGATGATTCACGCGTCGTGCGTCAACCCGCCGCCGAGCCGGCAAAACTCGCTGCGGAGGTGGTCGGTTCGGCCGATGGAGACGGCGCGGCTGGAACCACGATGGTTGGCATGGCTGTCACCGGCGCAGCACAGCCTGCTCGCCAGGCGACTGCCGGGGTGGCTGAGGCCCCAGCGGCGGTCGAGGCGGCCGCGAAAGCAGCACCATCCCCACCCGCCAAGGAAGCCCAGCCCAGCCCGGCTCCAAAGGGTGGGAAAAATGCTGCCGTGAACTCCCGGGACGCCGCCGCCGAAGCTCTGAAGAAGTTTTTCAATAACCGCTAGCGAACTGCCGTGAGGCTGTGGAGGGCTCTCCGCCCCGACCTGCTGTCGGTGGTCGGGAGGGCCGGGCTTTTTCCCCAGACGCCCGAACGAGCCGGTTCCGTCGGCATAGCCGGCACAACCGGGCCAGATTCGCTTCAAAGAGGCCTGTTCTTTTACCCCGGCCACAGATCTTGCCCAGCAGGCATGCTGCATACTTTCGGCAGAGTCATCCGATTGCCGCACAGGCGGGCCCCTCTCCCCACCTCTCCAGCATCACTCTCTATTTGAAGGAACTTTCGATGCCCACCGCCTGCCACACGCTGCCGCACCGCCCGAGTCGTTCGTCAATTGGCCAGGGCCCGGCCCGATCCCGTCGCCGGCAGATCGATCCGACCACCTGTGAGCGCGATTACCAGCCCGAAGAACTGGAGTTCATGCGGGCCCTCGAGCAGTACAAACGCACCAGTGGCCGCATGTTTCCCACCTGCAGCGAGGTGTTGGAGGTGGTGCGCGGATTGGGGTATGTGCGACTTCCTGCTGGCGAATCCTGCTGACAGCAACCGGGGGATGCGGGGGATGGGGGGAATGGGCCTGATGCGAGCGGGCTGAGCTTGTTCGAATTGGCTGCCATTGCTACTTTCCGCGGAGTGTGCGGCTTGAAATGCCCTCGCTCGGAAGGCGCAACCGCCTCGGAGACTCCCCTGTGCCACCCGCCACTTGCCCGCCGGGCAGCGCAATCCAAAACGCCGCTGATCGACGGCCCGTTCGGCACGGGCGTCTCGCCACCTGCCTCCTCCTTGCGCTGCCGTGCGTGCTGGCTCTGGCAGGCTGCGGAGGGATGATGCGCAACGAAAACGCCGAAGGGGTGAAGCTCTACCAGCAGGGCAACTACCTCGGGGCTGTAAGCCATTTCCAGCAGGCCTTGGCCCAGCAGCCCGGCAGCCCCGACTGCTTCTACAACCTCGGAGCCACCTACCACCAGCAGTCCAAGCTGTTGGGGCGGCCGGCCGACATGCAGACCGCCGAGCAGTATTATCACCTCTGTCTGGCCCGAAACCCCAATCACCAAGCCTGCCAGCGAGCCATGGCGGTGTTGTTGGTCGAGGAAAACCGCAGCGCAGAGGCAGTGGCATTGCTGCAGGACTGGTCGAGGCGGGATCCGGCCAACCCCGATCCGCAGATCGAACTGGCCCGGCTCTGCCAGGAGCATGGCGACATGCGGGAAGCTGAGAATCACTTGATCGATGCCCTCGCTATCGATCCAGCCAATCCCCGGGCTCTGGTGGCGCTCGGCCACCTGCGCGAGGCCACGGGCGACTCCGGGCAGGCTCTGGCCAATTATTCCCGAGCTCTGGCAGCCGATGGACAGCAGCCGGTGGTGGCGGCCCGGGTTGCCTCCCTGAGTGCCGGAAACGTGGGGAGCCCTCAGCAGATGACAGCTATGTCCCCCCCGGTGGTGGGTTCTCAGGCGGCGGTTTCCCAGCCTTGGACATCCGCGGCCGGGCCCGGCACCACAGCCGCCTTGCCGATGCCTGCCACGCAGGGGAATGTCGCCCGTTGACCAGCGCGGCGGTGGGTCCTATCCTGCGTCAACCCCTCGGTTTCCGGAGCTGGTCGATGCAATCGCTCGCCGAGAGGGTTCCCCTCATGTCTGCCGGCAGGCTCTCCGCCCACCGGCTCAATTGGAGCCTCCTGTGATGGATCGCAGCCGCCACCCGGTCCCCGACCGGGTCTTCAACTTCTCCCCCGGTCCCGCCGTCCTGCCGCTGGAGGTTATGCTCCAGGCTCAGGAGGAACTGCTCGCGCTGCCCGGCGTGGGCAGTTCGATCCTCGAGATCAGCCACCGCAGCCCGGCATTCGACCGCATTCTCGAGGAGACGCTCGAATCGCTCAGGCGGTTGCTATCGGTGGGAAGCGATCACGAGATCGTCTTTCTCCAGGGGGGCGCTAGCCTGCAGTTTTCGATGGTGCCGATGAATCTGCTCCGTGGCAGCCAAAGCGCCGCCGACTATGTGCAGACCGGCACCTGGGGCATCACCGGCGCCAAGGAGGCCCGCCGCGAGGGCTCCGTGCATGTCGCCTGGGATGGTGCCTCCACGAACTTCGACCGGCTTCCGCCAGCCGGGGCGATCAAGCTTTCGGCCGATCCGGCATACGTGCACATCACCAGCAACGAGACCATCCAGGGGGTGCAGTGGAAGCAGTTGCCCGATGTGGGGAACGCGCCGCTGGTATCCGACTGCTCCAGCGACTTTCTATCGCGGCCGATCGATGTGGCCCGGCACGGCCTGATCTATGCCTGTGCTCAGAAAAATGCCGGCATTGCCGGCGTGACCACAGTCATTATCCGCAAGGACATGCTGGAGCGTTCGCGGGATGATCTGCCCACCATGCTCGACTACCGGACGCATGTGAAAAACGGCTCCCGGTCAAACACCCCGCCGGTCTTCGCCGTCTACATTCTCGGTCTGGTCTGCCGTTGGCTGGAAACGACGGTCGGAGGATTGGCCGCCATGGATCGCCACAACGTCGCCAAAGCCAAACTGCTGTACGATGTTCTGGATGGCTCCCAGGGTTTTTACGCCGGCCATGCCCAGCCCGAATGCCGCTCCGATATGAACGTCACCTTCCGTCTCCCCAGCGAGGCGCTTGAGAAGCAGTTTGTCGCCGGTGCGGTTGAACGGGGGCTGGTGGACCTGAAGGGACACCGATCCGTTGGTGGCATTCGTGCGAGCATCTACAACGCGATGCCTGTGGAGGGTGTTGAGTCCCTGCGCGACTACATGATCGACTTTCAGAAAACCCGGCCAGCCTGACGGTTGCCGCAGCGGGGTTTCCCCGCTGCGGGCCTTCGGCAATTTCCCGATTCCGCACTGTCAATTCCACCAGAAGAGATATCATGCCCTCCATCATCGTGCTCGACACGCTCAGTCCCGATGGTCTGGCCATGCTGGATGCGGCCGCTGCCTCCGGCATCACCTACGAAGTTTCCACGGGGCTCGCGGGGGACGCGCTGCGGGAGTGCTTGGCCCAGCATGACGGCGCCATCTGCCGCAGCGGCGTGAAGATTGGAGCCGATGCCCTGGCGGGCAATCAGCGCCTGAAAGCGATCGTGCGGGCGGGCGTCGGCACCGACAACATCGACAAGGATGCCGCCACGAGGCAGGGAATCGTGGTGATGAACACCCCGGCGGGCAACACCGTGAGCACCGCCGAGCATGCCTTCGCGCTGCTGCTGGCGCTGTCGCGCAACCTCGCCGCAGCCGACGCCAGCCTGCGGAACCATCGCTGGGACCGCAACAAGTTCATGGGCGTGCAGGTGGCGGGCAAGACGCTGGGGATCGTGGGGCTGGGACGCATCGGGCAAACGCTGGCCAAACGGGCCCGGGCCTTCGACATGCGCGTGATGGGCTTCGATCCGTTTCTGTCGCCGGAGCGGGCCGCCGAACTTGGCATCGAACTGGTTCCGAGCGTGGCAGGCATGCTGCCCCTGGTCGATTACCTCTCCGTGCACACGCCGCTGACCGAAGAAACCCGGCATCTGATCGGCATGCCGGAACTCGACATCCTCAAGCCGGGCGTGCGGCTCATCAACTGTGCCCGCGGTGGCATCTATGACGAGCAGGCGCTGGTGGAGGGGCTCAAGCGGGGTGTCATCGCCGGAGTGGCGCTCGATGTGTTCGAGAAGGAGCCCTGCACCGACAGTCCGCTGTTCGGCATGCCGGGGGTGCTGGTCACGCCCCATCTGGGGGCGAGCACGGAAGAGGCCCAGTCGCAGGTGGCGGTGGAAGGGGTGGGGTTGCTGGTCGATTTTCTCTCCACCGGCGCGATCCGCCATTCGGTCAATTCCAGCAGCATCGATCCAGCCACGCTGGATGGTGTGCGTGGGTTTCTCGATCTTGCCTGGCGTTTGGGACTGCTGCTTTCACAACTCGACGACGCCCCGCCCCGTTCCTGCTCGATCGCCTACCGCGGCGAAATCGCTGCCCGCAACACCAAGCTGGTGACGGCTGCGTTTGCTGCCGGCCTGCTCGAATCCGCCTTTGACGATGTCAACATCGTCAATGCGGAGATCCTGCTCCGTGAGCGGGGGATTGAGCTGGTGGAGCAAAGCCGCACCGATCCCGGGGCGTTCAGCTCCGTGGTGGCGGTTGACCTCGTGGCCGGGGATCGTGTCCACCGCGCGGCTGGCACGCTGTTTGGGCACTCGATGCCTCGGCTTGTGCAGTTGGAAGGGCATCGGCTGGAGGCCTATCTCGACGGCATTCTGCTGGTGTTCACGCACCAGGATGTGCCCGGCATCATTGGCCGGGTGGGCACCGCATTTGGCGGGCTGGGAGTGAACATCGCCCAGATGACCGTCGGGCGCTCGGCCCCCGGCGGCGACGCTATCGGCGTGCTGAATCTCGATCATGAGCCCTCTGCTTCGGCGCTGGAGGCAGTGCTGGCATGCCCTGGGATTCGCTCGGTGCGGGTGGTCAAGATGCCAGCCGCCGGCCAACTGCCCAACTGGCTTGCCGCCACCGTTTCTGCCGCGCGAGCAGTGCGCTCTGCACCTCCTGTGGCGGGGCGCTGAGAGGCTATTGGGGTTTCTGGATCACGGGGTGCGCAGGGGCTTTTTGGGGGGTGAGGGATGGCAGGCTGTGGATCAAGTGGTCTGCCGCTGGATGCGACTTGGTGGACTGTCTTCCATGCAGAGGGTCAGGGATGACTTTTTCCACGGACAGATAGAGGTCGATCATGGCGGTCCGAGCAGCCCATGAACGCAGTCATGCATCGCTTGATGCGCTGCGGATCAACGCCATAGTCGGCCGTCTTCGCCGACAGTCCGGGATGAAATCCCCACTGGGATGGCAGGTATCGCGAGGGTGGCGGCAATTCCCCTTCGTCTGGCTGGCGGTCTGTGTGATTGGGTTGTCGGGGCGGGTTCAGGCCGAATCGACGCCGAGTGCACAGGTGGCCGCAACGGAGCGTCTGCTGGCGGCCCTCGAGCAGCGGCAGATGCAGGACGTTGCGCTGTGGGTGCTCGACCGATTGGAACGCGATCCGGCCACTCCTGCCGGCCTGCGGGGAGAGGTGTCTCTGCGCCGCGCCACGGCGCTGGTGGCGCTGGCCCGCAGTGCCACCAATGCTGCCAAACGAACCGCCCTGCATGACCAGGCAGCCCGCGAGATCGAGGTCTTTCTGGCCACCGGCCCGACGGGCGAACAAGCGATCAATGCCTACGCGCAGCAGGGCAATCTGCGTCTTGAACAGGGCCGGGCAAAAATCGAAGCGGCCAATCGCCCCGGCGCAGCGTCGGCCACGCTCCGGGAGGAGGCGCTCGGTTTTTTTGACAAAGCGATCGATTCTCTGGAGGGAATTGAGCGCGAGCCGGGGCAGGAAAATGGCGGGGTTCTGAGCGCCGAGGGGGCGATTCTCAGTCAGCTGCGCGAGGTCGATGCCCAGTTGGCCAGTCTCGATGGCGGCACGTCTGGAGGGGGTCAGGAGGATGCCCCCCCCAAGGCGAAGAAACAGCCGCGCCGGCCGATTGGGGCCGTGACGCGGCAGAAGGAGCAGTTGGAGGATCAGCAAGACTCGCTGCGGGCCCGCCTGCTGCAGACGCGGCTTCTGAGCGCCGGGGCCCGCTATGAGAAATCAAAGGCCTTGCCACCCGGCTCGGCGGAGTGGGTGGCTGTGCTCCGGGATTCCGCCGGCAGGTACCGGGCCCTCTACGAAAAATATCCCACCCGGGGTGCCGGGCTGTTTGCCAGGTATTACGAAGGCAGAAACTACGTGCTGCTGGCGCAGGCGGCGCAGCAACCGCAGGAGCGGCAGGATTTGTATGCCTTGGCCCTCCAGACGCTCCAGAGCGTGCGGGCTCTGGAGGGTGAGACGGGGGTGGTGCCTTCCCTGCGGATCAAGGCGATCAGCAGTTCTCTGGAGTGCTGGTTGGAGACAGAGGACCACGCCCCCTTCGATGATCGGCTGCTGAAGATTGTGCTGGCGCCCCTTCCCCCCCAACGCGTCGATGCCGATCGCTTGGGGATGAAATACCGGGCAGCCATGCTGCTGAACAAGCAGGCCGCGAGCCTGCCAGACGACCAGAAATCGCGGCGGACTGGGCTGGTGCGCGATGCCCAGCGCCTGGCGCTGGAGGTGGCCAAAGTCAGGAAAGATTTCTCGAGTGAGGCTCGCCAACTTCTGGTGGACCTGGGCCGGGACCTGCCAGACGAGGAGACCGGGGCGACCGCTTCCTTCGCGACAGCATTCGATGTGGCGCGAGGGGCATTGGCAGAATTGCAGGCTCGGCAGGCGGTGGCTCAGCAGACGGCGGCAGCAGGGGATCCAGCGGCTGCGGAGGCGGCCAAGCAGGCAGTGGTCGAGCAGCGCGAGAAAGCGATCGGAGCCTTTCGTCGTTGCCTTGCGTTGGCAGCCGACAAGGATTCCGCCGAAGCGCTCAACCATGCCCGGTATCTGCTGACATACCTCCTCTATGACGCGCAGCGTTGGGCAGAGGCGGCCGCTCTGGGAGGGCTGCTGACCGAGCGGTATCCCAACGGCAAGGGGAGCCGGCAGGCGGCGAAGATCGCTCTGGCGAGCTGGCAGCAACTCGCACGCGATCCGGCCTATCCTTGGAAAGCTGCGGCGCGCGGCCGCGGGGCCGATCTGGCGGAGCGGATCATGCGGCTCTGGCCTGGTGAGGGGGAGAGTATGGATGCGGCGCTCGTGGCGGTGGCGACCGCGGCCGAGGCTCGCGACCCCGCCCGGGTGATCGCCCTGCTCGATGCCCTGCCGACCGATGCTCCCTGGCGGGGGGAGGTGCTCCTGAGGGGTGGCGCGAGTGTGTGGCGGGAATGTTTGGAGCAGCTCCGCTTGCCAGAGGCACAGCGGGCGAGTGAAGAGCTGCGGAAGCTGTGGCGCGAGAAGGCCCGACAGGCCCTCGACACAGGACTGCAGGGGCTGGCCCCTACCGCGCCGCCTGGGCTCGCTGCGGTGGCGGGGGCTCTGGCCCGCTGTCAGATGGCGCTGGACGAGAACGATCCTGCTCTGGCGGCCCGGCTGCTTGAGCACCCGCAGTATGGCCCCTGGACGGTTCTCAATAGCGGCCGGGCGGGGTATGCCACTGGACCGCTGGCGGAGAGTGCCGCCAGCGTGTCACTCCGGTTTTTCATTCAGTCGCAGCAGATCGAGAAGGCCCAGCAGGCAATGGAACGGCTGGAGCAGGCGGCGGGTACTGGATCTGGCGCCGCCGCTCGGCTCTCCGCGCTCTATGTGGCTCTTGCACGCGATCTGGAAGCCCAATTGACGAGCCTTGGAACCGGCGAGCGGGCAGCAAATCCCGAGAACAGGGGCACGGCAGTGGCACTGCTGGCTGGTTTTGAAACCTTTCTGGAAGGGGTGGCCCGACGCGACACGAAAGTGACGGCGCGGATGTGGGTGGCGACCACCTATCTTGCTCTCGGCTCTGGCACAGGCACTGGATCGATGGTTCCGGGCGAAAAGGCGCAGGTGTATCTGGGCCGGGCCGCCGCTACGTACGAGGCCCTGCTGGAATCCGGCGGGGAGGAAGTCGAGCCTCTGATTCCTTCGATACACATCAAGCTAATGAGCGTCTATCGCAGTCTTGGGCGCTGGGAGGAGGCGTTTGGCCACCTCGAATCAATCCTCTCCGATCCTCGTCGGGCCAACGGCCTCGATGTGCAGACGCAGGCGGCGGAACTGCTGCAGGCTGCGGGCGAACAGGTTTCCGACCGATCGGCGGCAGAGCGTTATCTGCGGGAGGCGATCGGCGGCACCAAGACTTCCGGCGGCGGTGTCGTGTGGGGCTGGGGCGGGCTGGCCAATCGGCTGGCCCGGCAGGCTTTTGGGGAGGCGACGGCCCAGTCGGCCGAACTCCGCAGCCGGTTCTTCAGCGCCCGTCTCAATCTGGCCGTCTGCCGGTTGACACAGGCGGGGAAATCGGAGCAGTCACGTGACAAACTCCTCAGCATGGCGGAGAGCGACATCCGCCTGACGTACAAACTCTATCCCGATCTGGGGGGAGAGGCGTCGCGAACACAGTTCGATCGACTGCTGAAAGAAATTCAGCGGGCGCGGGGTGTCGCCAGCCCGCAGGGACTTGAGGCTCTTGAAGCCGCCACGGCGACCGCACAGTGAACTATTTTCATGCTCAAAGAGGAAAGATCATGAGCAACCGGCAGGGCAGAAGCAGCCCGAGATGGCGGACGTGGACAGGAGCCGCTGCGCTTGCCTGCGGGGTGCTTGCCTGCGGCGGAGGTGCGCTGGCGCAAGCCCCCGACCGGGTGATCACCACCGAAGGAGCGACTGTCGGAAAGGTGGTGGCCGTCTCCCCCGCGGAAGTGCAGGTGGAAGTGCGAACCGGCGACGTGCGAACCATCCCCGTCGAGCGGATTCGGGAAGTGCAGTTTTCCGGGGAACCGGCGGAGCTCAAGGCGGCCCGCGCGATGTTCCTGCGTGGTCGTCCGGCGGAGGCACTCGACGAACTCGGCCGGCTCGATCCGGCTGATCTCGAGGGAGCGGACGAGCAGCTCATGGTGGAGGTGGAGTTTGTGAAGGCGGCTGCGGCCGCCCGGGGCGTGCTCGGCTCTGGCGCCGATCCCCGCGAGGCCGGGAGGCTCGTCAACGAGTTTTTAGCAAAGCGGGCCGGCAGCCATCATTTTTACGAGATGCAGGAACTATTGGGCGATCTGTTGGCCCGGGCGGGCAAGCCCGATCTGGCTTTGGCCGCCTATGCCCAATTGGCCAAGGGTTCCCCTGCCCTGCAGGTGCGGGCCACGGCCGGCCGCGCCAAAACCCGGTTTGAACAGGAGCAATACGCGGAGGCCCTCCGGGAGTTTGACGCGGCCCTGGTCACCGCAGCCGGCGACGACTCCAGCCTTGCCCAGAAGCGGTCTGTTGCCTTGGGCAGGGCCCGTTGCCTTGCCCGGCTGGGCCGGGGGGACGAGGCCGTGGCCGCAGTGCAGCAGGTGATTACCGCCGCCGATCCAGATGACAAAGACCTGCTCGCCCGGGCCTTTGCGGCGCTGGGCACTGCCTACCGCGCGGTGCCCGGTCGGGAACAGGATGCGTTGATCTCGTTCCTGACGGTCGATTTGGTCTATAACGCCACTCCGGAAAGCCATGCTGAGGCACTGGCCAATCTCGTGGAACTCTGGGAAGCAGCCCAGCATCCCGAGCGGGCCCGGGAGGCGCGGCAGCTGCTGGAATCGAGCTATCCTGCCACGCGTTGGGCGAAAGCGGCGCGGGGCAAGGGCTGAGGGTAGCACGGCGACGCGCGGTGTGGTTATGGAAGGGCCCCTTGGCGTACGATGAAAGTGTTTTCAACCTGAGATGTGTCCCGGGGTTCGTCCTGCGAAGGAGCAGAGCATGCAGAGGGGAGCGAGTGAGCTTGTGGGCAGCGGAGATGGCGCTGGCTGGAGGGCCTCGATGTGGACTCAATTTTTCCGGAGCCTCATGTGGCTGGCCCTGCTGCTACCGGCCGGCACAACCGTGGTGGCGCCTGTTCTGCTGGTGCCTCAGGCAGCAGTGGCGCAGGACGAGGCCGCGGCCGATGCAGAGCCGGTCGAAGCGGGGGAGAACCTGCTCGTTTTCTACGTCAAGGCTCTGGGCCTGCGGTATGTGGTGGTTTTTCTGGTGCTCTCGTTCACGCTGGTGGCGCTTTTGGTGATGTGTTTTCTGCAGCTGCGCCGGACCGCCCTGATGCCGCCGGAGCTCATCGAGGCCTTTGGAAAACATGCGGAAGCGAAGGAATTTCAGCAGGCCTACGATCTGGCCAAGGCGGATGATTCCTACCTTGGGCATATGCTGGCCGAGGGGATGGGCAACATGCAGTCGGGCTACGCGTCCGGGCTGGCGGCGATGCAGGAGGCCGAAGACGCGGAAGCGATGAAGCTGGAGCACAGGATCAGCTATGTGTCGCTGATCGGGGCGCTGGCCCCCATGTTTGGCCTGCTGGGCACGGTGGACGGCATGGTGGCCGCCTTCATGGTCATCGCCCGGAGTAACACGCAGCCTAGGCCATCGGACCTGGCGGTTGGTATTTCGCAGGCACTGATCACCACGCTGATCGGGCTCTGGCTGGCGATTCCTGCCATTGCCTGCTTTGCGCTGTTTAAAAACTGGTTTGCCCGGCTCACCGTGGAGATCCACGAGGAGGCTTTGCGGCTCATGGCTGTTGTCCAGGAGGCCAGCAGGAAGTGAATTCCTCAGGCAAGGAGAGCAACGGACCATGGGCAGACGACGCGCCGGCGCACCAACCACAACAGACATCGACATGACGCCGATGATCGATGTGACGTTTCAGCTGATCACGTTCTTTCTCTTCATCATGAATTTCTCCGAGGCGGAGCAGGACGATCGGATCCAGTTGCCGTTGAGCCAGTTGGCGAAGCCTGTGGAGGGTCTGATCGAGAAGCCGATCACGCTGCAACTGACCAACAGTGGGAATGTGATCTACGCCGGTGAACTCGTGGCTGTACGAGATATCGGCAGTTATCTGGAGCGTGAGAAGATGGCTATGCGCGACTCCGGCCGGGAACCAAATGCCGCGACGGTGATCGTGCGGGCCGATGGGCGGGCTCAGGCGGGAGAGGTGCAAGACATCATCCGCATCTGCCAAGACAAGGGATTCGAGCGATTTGCGCTCCGCGCCCAATACGACGAGGGGCGGTGAAACGATGCCCAGTAGGCAATCATCGCTCCCCGACAAGATCGCCATCGACATGACGCCGATGATCGACGTTGTGTTTCAGCTGATCTCGTTTTTCATGTTTTCGCTCAAGGTGGTCTCTCCGGAGGGGGACTTCGATATTCGCATGCCGCTGGCCGCCGCGGCCGCCGCAGCCCCCGACGATCAGCAGGTGCCGCCGGTGCGCGTGAAGCTCTCGGCAGCTGCTGACGGATCGCTTGCCAGTATCACGATGAACGGCAATCCCCTGGCCAGCTTCGACGAACTCCACCAGCAGATCATGGCACTGGTGGGAACCGACACCGGCCCCAACTCGCTGGCGGAGAAGACGGAAGTCGAGTTTGACTGCGACTACACCCTCAAATACGCCAATGTTGTGCAGGCGATCACGGCGGTATCGGGGCGGGTTCGGGATGGGCAGATCGTGGAGCTGATCCGCCGGATCAAATTCACCCCGCCGAAAATGCCGGCCGAGTGAAGCGCATGTGGCTTCCGTGGCGCATCGGCTGCGGGACGGCGCTGGTTTCGTCACTTGGGCTACAGCGGCTCGGGGCGGACAGAAAGTTCGCCGACCCCTCCGCCTCCGTCACCCGATGTATGCGGGTGGATCAGGCTTCCGTAGCGCATCGGCTGCGGGACGGCAAAAGTTTCGTCGCTTGGGCCGCAGCGGCCCGGCGCTCCTCAAGCGTTCGCCGACCCCTCCGCCTCCGTCACCCGATGTATGCGGGTGGATCAGACTTCCGTAGCGCATCGGCTGCGGGACGGCAAAAGTTTCATCGCTTGGGCCGCAGCGGCCCGGCGCTCCTCAAGCGTTCGCCGACCCCTCCGCCTCCGTCACCCGATGGGCAAGTCATCGCTATAGCTATCCCACTTACGCTCGAATCCCCGCCGGTGCTCTATCCCCGGGGATGAAACTTGCCGTGTACGCTTTTCAGACGGCTGGCGTCGACGTGCGTGTAGCGCTGTGTGGTGGCGATACTGGCGTGGCCGAGCATCTCCTGCACGTGCCGCAGGTCCACGCCGCCGGCCACCAGATGCGTGGCGAAGCTGTGCCGCAGCGTGTGTGGGCCGATGTCGGGGGGAATCCCGGCGGCCACGGCATGTTCCTTGACGATCTCCCAGATCCGCATCCGGGAGAGCCGGTTGCCGCGGGACGACAGCAACACCCAGCTCGGCGGGCTGGCCGCCTGACCGGCAAACAGCCCCCGGGGTCCCGCCAGCCAGAGCTTCACCCCCTCGATAGCCCGCCGTCCCAGCGGCACCACCCGTTCCTTGTTTCCCTTGCCCCGGCAGGTGCAGAAAGCCTCTTCCAGGTGAATGTCGGTCATGCGCAGCGTAGAAACCTCCGACACGCGGCAGCCGGTGGCGTAGAGAAGTTCCAGAAGTGCCCGGTCGCGCTGGCCTGTGGAGGTGGTTGCCGAGGGGCTCTCCAGCAGTCGTTCCACCTGCTCCGGCGAGAGCGTGCCAGGGATGGCGTCATCGCGTCGGGCAGCGGCGATCAGTTCCGCGGGGCTCTCCTGCAGCACTCCTTCGAGTTGGAGGAAGGCATAAAACGTGCGGAGCGTCGCCGCCTGTCGGGCCACGCTCGCCCGCGCCAGACCACGCTTCTGCAACGCGGAAAAATAGTCCCCCAGATCGCGCACATTGAGCGCCGCTGGATTGCGCCCCGCCAGCCAGGCAGAAAAATCTCGAAGATCGCGCCGGTAGGCCAGCTGTGTGTTGTCCGAAAGCGCCCGTTCATGCCGCACGTAGTCGAGAAATCGACTCATGTAGAGGGCCGTTGAGGCTGGGCCCGCGGGAGCTGCCGGCCCGGCATCGAGGATGATGCGCCGCGTGCGCGGGCGTTTGCCCGGGGAGGGCTCCGGTGGCGTGCCGTCGGCGGAGGGGGGCTTTTTCATCGATCGGCACTCCCGCAGTTTTGAAGACACAATCCGCCGTGGGGGGCCAAAGCACGCAGCACTGAGGCGCCGCTGGCATCAGGGGTCGTAGCCGAGGTTGGGCCCCAGCCAGCGCTCCATCTCCGCCACCGGCATTTCTTTGCGAGCGGCGTAGTCCTCGACCTGCTCGCGTGTGATGCGATCGACAGCGAAATAGCGGCTCTCAGGATGGGCAAAGAAGAGGCCGCTGACACTCGCCGCCGGCAGCATTGCGCAGCTCTCGGTGAGCGTGATCCCCGCCGCCTTCTCCACTCCGAGCCACTGGAAGAGCGCCCGCTTCTCGGTGTGATCGGGGCAGGCAGGATAGCCGGGGGCCGGCCGGATGCCCCGGTAGCGTTCCTCGATCATGTCCTCTGGGGTAAGCGACTCTTCCCGGCCGTAACGCCACTCGCGGCGGACTTTCTCGTGGAGCCATTCCGCGCAGGCCTCGGCGAAGCGGTCGGCGATCGCCTTCACCATGATCGAGGAGTAGTCGTCGTGGTCTTTGTCATATTTCCGGCAGAGTTCTTCGCAGCCATGGCCGGCGGTGACGGCGAAGGCGCCGATGTAGTCTTTGCGGCCGGAATCAGCCGGGGCGACGAAATCAGCCAGAGCATGGAACGAGTCCTGCCCCTTGCGTTCCCACTGCTGCCGCAGCGTGTGCACGCGACCGAATTCCTTGGTGCGAGCTTCATCGGTGTAGAGCAGCACGTCGTCGCCGCAGGAATTGGCGGCAAAAAATCCATACACCCCTCTGGCCTGCAGCGACTTGTCAGCCACAATCTTGTCGAGCATCGCCGTGGCGTCGGCGAAGAGTTTCGTGGCTTCGGTGCCGACCACCGGATCGGTGAAGATGGCGGGATACTTCCCGCGCAGCTCCCATGCCATGAAGAAAGGGGACCAGTCGATATAGGGCACGAGCGCCTCCAGCGGCACGTCGGCCAGTTGGCTGACACCGAGGAACTCGGGCGTGTCTATCGGCGCCGCCGACCAATCGGTGGTCCAGCGTTTCTGGCGGGCCACCTCGAAGGGCACCAGCGTCGTCTGCTGGCGGCGTTTGAAGTTTTCCACATCACGCTGCTGGGCGAGCCGGTTTTCCCGGCCGTATTCCTCGCGCGAGGCGGGGTTGATCAGTTTCTCGACCACACCGGCCGCCCGAGAGGCGTCGAGCACATGGATGATGTCGCCTGAGTATTTCGGGGCGATTTTCACGGCTGTGTGCCGGGCGGAGGTGGTTGCTCCGCCGATGAGAATCGGGATCTTCAGGCCCTCATGCTCGAATTCCGAGGCGACGTGCACCATTTCATCGAGGCTCGGTGTGATCAGGCCGCTGAGGCCGACGACGTCAACATTATGTTCCTTGGCCGCTTCCACGATTTTTGCCGAGGAGATCATCACGCCCATGTCGATCACCTCATAGCCGTTGCAGCCGAGCACGACGCCGACGATGTTCTTGCCGATGTCGTGCACGTCCCCCTTCACCGTCGCCATCAGCACGCGGCCGCGGCTCGACTGGGTTTGCCCCGAGGCGGCCTTTTCCTGCTCCATGTAGGGGAGGAGATGGGCCACGGCCCGCTTCATCACGCGGGCGCTTTTTACCACCTGCGGCAGAAACATCTTTCCCTGGCCGAACAGATCGCCCACCACCTGCATTCCCCGCATCAGCGGGCCTTCAATGATCTCCAGGCCCGTGGCATATTCCTTGCGGGCATCCTCGATATCGGTTTCAACATGGTCGGCCAACCCCTTCACCAGCGCGTGGCCGAGCCGCCCCTCCACGTCGAGCGTGCGCCAGGCATCGGCCTTGGCGGTATCTGCCGGGTCGCGTTTTTTGACACTCTCGGCATATTCGATGAGCCGGTCGGTGGCATCGGGACGGCGGTCGAAGAGCACGTCCTCGATCCGCTCGAGCAGTTGTGGCTCGATCTCCTGATAGACAGCCAACTGCCCGGCGTTGACGATGCCCATGTCCATGCCGACCTGGATCGCGTGGTAGAGGAAGGCCGCATGCATTGCCTCGCGCACCGCGTCGTTGCCGCGGAAGGAAAACGAGATGTTGCTCACCCCGCCGGAAACCTTCACCAGCGGCATCGCCGCCTTGATCTGCCGGGTGGCCTCAATGAAGTTGAGCGCGTAGCGATTGTGCTCCTCGATGCCGGTGGCAACGGTGAGGATATTGGGATCGAAGATGATGTCCTGCGGCGGAAAACCGACCTCTTCGGTGAGCAGTTTGTAGGCGCGGCGGCAGATGGAAACCTTGCGGTCGGTTTCGGTTGCCTGTCCCTCCTCGTCAAACGCCATCACCACCACTGCGGCCCCATAGCGCCGCACGAGGTGAGCTTGGCGGAGGAATTCGGCCTCCCCCTCCTTCAGGCTGATCGAATTGACGATCCCCTTGCCCTGCACGCACTTCAGCCCCGCCTCCAGCACGCTAAAGCGCGAGCTATCAATCATGATCGGCACGCGGGCCACATCGGGCTCGCTGGAGAGGAGCGTGAGAAACTTCGTCATCACGGCCGGGCCGTCGAGCATCCCCTCGTCGACGTTAATGTCGATGATGTTGGCGCCGTTCTCCACCTGCTGGCGGGCGACGCGGAGTGCCTCTTCGTAGCGATCTTCCTTGATCAGACGGGCAAAGGCACGGGAGCCGGTGACATTGGTGCGCTCGCCGATAATCGTGAAACTGCTCTCGGGACGGATTTCGAGCAGCTCAAGCCCCGAGTAGCGCGATAGCGTCGAGCCGGCCGGCGGCATACGCGGCGGATGCTTGGAGACCGCTTCTGCGATCGCCTTGATGTGCCGCGGGGTGGTGCCGCAGCAGCCGCCGATGATATTGAGCCAGCCCTCGCGGGCGAAGTCACCGAGCACCGTCGCCATCATCTCGGGGGTTTCGTCGAAGCCTCCCATTGCATTGGGGAGGCCGGCATTGGGGTAGCAGCTCACCGGAATCGGCGCCACCCGGCAGAGATCGGCCAGATGGGAGCGGAGCTTTTCCGGGCCGAGGGCGCAGTTGATCCCCACGCTCACCAGATCGGCGTGGGAGATGCTCTCCCAGCAGGCTTCGACCGTTTGCGCGGAGAGCGTTCTGCCTCCTTCAAACACGGTGAACGAGGCCATCACCGGGACCCGCACCCCCTGCTCGCGAAATACCTCATCGATCGCAAACAGGCAGGCCTTGAGCACCAGCGTGTCAAACGCCGTTTCGGCCAGCAGGAGATCGACGCCCCCTTCGAGCAGGGCCACCACCTGCTCCTTGTAGTTCTCCACCATCTGATCGTAGGTGACATCGCGGTGGCCCGGATCGGCGACATTGCCGGCGATCGAGAGTTGCTTGTTGGTGGGGCCGATCGAGCCGGCGACAAACCGGGGGCGGTCGGGTGTTTTGGCGGTGGCTGCATCAGCCGCCTCGCGGGCGAGCTTGGCGGCGGCGAGATTCAGCTCGCGCACCCGATCAGCCAGGCCAAAGTCGGCCAGCGCCAGATGCGTGGCGCCAAACGTATTGGTTTCCACGATGTCGGCGCCCGCCTCAAGGTAGGCGGCGTGGATTCCCCGGATCGCGTCCCCCTGCGTGAGCACCAGAATATCGATGCAGTTTTTCAGGTCGCGCGGATGATTGCGAAACATCTCGCCGCGGAAGCCTTGCTCGTCGAGCGCGAGGGCATGCACCATCGTGCCCATGGCGCCATCGAGCACCAGAATCCGCTGGGAGAGGAGGTCACGAAAGAGCTGCGAGCGGGCTTCATTGACTGCACTTGTAGGCATGGGCATGGTGGTTTCGGGATGGGAGGAGGCCTGCAGGCCTGCCGCCGCGAAAGAGGGATTGGGGGAACTGGCCGATTCGAGCGGTTTGGTAAACCTTACCGGAGTCACATGATAGGCACTCGAGCCAGAATGGACTACTGCGAAAACCCCGTAAACAGGCCTTTTGCAGCGGCTGCTCAAGCCTGCCCAAAGGCCGCGACGATGAATCTCCAGAGCGGTCCCCAGACGAAGCCGCTGGAGGGATGGCATGTGGCCGGCATCTGCTGGCTGCCCCCCCGCTCCCGCGAACCTGGCCTGGCACTGGAGTCGACCGATGCAGGTGATCGCCTCAATTCCGACGCTCCCCTCGGTGGGCACTGGACCTCGGCATACTGCAGTCGGCGCCGCGGCTTTCTCCGAGCCAACCGCCGCCAGGCTCTCGCCGCGGGCCCGCCAGCACGAGGGAAGGTCTGGCCCCCCCTTTCCGGTTCGATCGGTCTGTGTGTTGGCGCTGGCTGCTGCGGGGTGTTGGGCGGCGGTATGGTGGGCTGACGCAACGCGGCTGGCCGGGGTTCCGCAGGGAGACCAGCAGGCACTTCAGCAGGCAGCGTCCCCCTCCCCCAGGCTGGCGGCCCTGCCGGAGTCCGCCCCATGACGCTCGATCTGTTGGACCGGGCTTTTCTGTCGCGTTCGCCAGCTCGGCCCCCCCTGCCCTCGCGCAGGCCAGTGGCTGGGATGGGAGCAACGGCGGGGGCGGGCGACGCCCGTGTCAACACCGCAACGACTGCCGCAGCGCCGGTTGAGGCAGCAGAACTCCCGCCTGCTTCCGCGCCAGAGGCGTTCGCTTCCGATCTGGTCGAGCAATTGCTCGAGCAGGCCCCCGAGGCCTGGGAGAGTCTGGCGGCACGGGTGGAGCAGGCGCATGCGGAGGGCCTCCGTGTGGTGGCGGTGGCTGGCGCCGAGCGCGGTGAAGGGCGTTCGACCGTCGTGGCAGGGATCGCGCGGGCGCTCCAGCAGCGGGGCCGCCGGGTGGTATGCGGCACGCAGGCGCCGCTGGTCAAGGAGGAGAGCGATGTGCCCCCCGATGACGAAACAATCGTGCTCGTCGATGCGGGTGTCTGGTTTCCGCCCGGCCCGATCCGCCGAAAAGTCCTCGCCCGCTGTGCCCTCGGCTGCGACACGCTGCTTTTTGTGCGCCGCCAGGATGTGCCGGAATGCCTCGCCTACCAACAGGCGCTCGCAGCGATCGGGATGCCGGTGCTCGGAGTCGTGCTGACGTTTGCCGGTGCCGGGGATGGCTCGGCAACCTGACCAGACATTCCCCCCGATCTCCTCTCAAGGGCTGTCACGATGGTTGCCCAACTCCATTCCGCCCCGCTCACTCCCGCGCAGCACGCTGCAGAGGCCCGGATTGCCTATGCGCTTGAAGCACCGGGCGGAGCGGCGATTCTCTGCGGCCCGGCTGGCGTCGGAAAAACGTTGCTGCTGGAGCGCATGGCAGAAACTGCGGCCCTCCAAGGGCAGTGCATGCTGGCCGATTCATGCGCCATCGCCCGTGATTGGGCTGCCAGTTCCGATCCGGCGGAGTGGCCCGGAATGCTTCTCATCGACAATGCCCACCTTGCCGCCGACAACGATCTGGCCGAACTGCTCGAAAACGTCGCCCAATCGCAGGTTCCTTTGAGCCTCGTGCTGGCCGGTCAGGGACGCCTGCTCACGGTGGCCGCCCGCCATCCGCAATTGGCGAGGATCGTACGCGTACGGGCCGTGTTGCCGCCGCTGTCGCTGGAGGAATCGCAGACGCTGCTGACGCATCGGCTCGGTGGGCTCCTCGCGCAGCCTGCCGATGCCGCCGTGGTGCGCACGCTCCACGAGATCGCCGCCGGCATTCCGGCCGAGGTGGTGCGACTGGCCGATCTGGCGGGGTTGCTGCTCGCCGCCGATCCCACCCGGCCGCTGGTGGCCGACGACATCGAACTGATCCACCGCCGCGCCAGCCTGCAGGTGGCGTGAGCCGGTTCGTGGGGCGTTCTGGGCCAGCAGGCACAACGGATCTGGGAACCGACCAGTGGCATACCAGGCCCTCTTTCGGAGATGACTTTACCCAGCGAATGCCACACAATAGTCCTGCCCGTGGCGGCACACTCTCGTGTGGCCCCGGTTCCTCCTGCAGGACTTCCCCATGCCCCTTCGGTCTCTCTCCCGGGTCGCTTTTTTTTGCGGCAAAGCCGAGCCTCTTTCGGGACGATTGGGCGCAATTGTGCTGCTCTGCCTGCTGGTGGCTGGTAGGAGCCACGGCTCCTGCGCAAGGGCCGGTGAGGCTGCGGGGCCCTCGGTGGCCGATCTGCTGCGCGATGTGAAGGCCCCCGAGGGATTTTCGGCAACGGTCTTCGCCGGGCCCGATCTCGCGCGGTATCCGGTCTTCGTGGCGGCGACCGTCGACGGCACGCTCTTTGTCTCCAGCGACGGCAATGGCTCGCTCGACCGTGAGCCACATCGCGGCCGGATTCTCCGGCTGCGCGATACCGATCGGGATGGCACGGCTGACGAGGTGAAAGAGTTTGTCGCCGATGTGGATAGTCCCCGTGGGCTGGTGTGGGTGGACGACCGGCTGATTGTGCTCCACCCGCCCCATGTCTCCGCGTTTCGCGATACCGATGGCGACGGCAGCGCCGACGAGCAGACCCGGCTGGTGAGTGATCTCGGGTTTGGCTTTGCCGACCGCCCCGCCGACCACACTTCCAATGGCCTGGCGCTGGGGATCGATGGCTGGATCTATGCGGCGATCGGCGATTTCGGCTTTCGCGACGCCAGCGGGAGCGACGGCCTCCACCTGCACCTTCGCGGCGGTGGGATCGTGCGTTTTCGGCCCGATGGCAGCGGTCTCGATCTCTTTGCCCGCGGCACCCGCAACACTCTGGAGGCCGCGGTCGGCCCGCTCCTGCAATTGATAGCCCGCGACAACACCAACGATGGCGGTGGCTGGAATGTGCGGCTGCACTCCTTCAGCGGGCTGGAAGACCATGGCTATCCGCGGCGCTACCTCCACTTTGCCGACGAGATCGTGGCACCTCTGGCCGACTATGGCGGCGGCTCCGGCACCGGTGCCTGCTGGATCGACGAGCCCTGGATGCCAGCCCGGTTCAACGACGCCCCCTTCACCTGCGATTGGGGCCGCGGCCTGATCTACCGTCATCCGCTGGCGGCACAGGGAGCGGGATTCACCGCAGGGCAGGAGGAATTTCTGCATCTCACCCGCGTTACCGATCTCGATGCCGATGGTGCCGGCACGATCTACGCTGCGAGTTGGCGTGACGGCACGTTCACCTGGACCGGCCCCCATGTCGGCTTTATTGCCGCCCTCCGCCCCACCGGCCGGCTCCCTGTGACCCCGCCCGATTTTTCCGCGCTCGATTCTCAGGCGCTCTGCCACCTGCTCGCCGGCCCCAGCCAGCGGATCCGGCTGGAGGCGCAGCGGCAGTTGCTGGTCAGAGGAGATCGTTCCCCCCAGATTTTTCAAGCTCTGGAGGCTCAAGCCACTGATCGGACTGCGGCGCTCGCTCCCCGCGTGGCGGCTCTTTTTACTTCGGCGCTGCTGGGCCAGGGGTCGGCCCGCCCTGCGCTTCTACGACTGGCTGATGACGCCGCACTTGCCCCCTTTGCCATTCGCGCACTCGGCGATTTGGCTGCAACTCCCGAGACTGAAGCCCGCCCGACCGACTCAGCCGTGCGCGACCTGTTCAAGGGGGCCCTCGCCTCGTCTGATCCGCGGACGCGATTGGAGGCGGTCGTGGCCCTCGCGCGAAATGGCGAAGGAGCTGGCTGGCTTTTGCCGCTGGCGGCCGACCCCGACCCAATCGTGGCCCACACGGCGATCGAGGGAGCGGTGCGCCTCGGCACGCGC
>Ga0164294_10001453_pt1 | contig 22017 bp, 23 predicted proteins | sample GEODES005metaG_FD_111479 | JGI IMG/M metagenome (GOLD analysis project Ga0164294, IMG submission 111479) | Oligotrophic lake water microbial communities from Sparkling Lake, Wisconsin, USA - GEODES005 metaG | ecosystem: Environmental > Aquatic > Freshwater > Lake | place: USA: Sparkling Lake...
AAGGTCGGCGCGATCACGACCTTGAACCCGTAATCGGCCAACGCCCACGGGGCGTGCTCGCGGCTCGAACCACAGCCGAAGTTCCGCCTTGCGAGGAGCACGCTCGCCCCGGCAACCACGGGTCGGTTGAGTTCAAACTCCGGGTTCGGTGTGCCGTCGGCGAGAAACCGCCAGTCGAAAAAGAGAAACTGGCCGAAGCCGGTCCTCTCGATTCGCTTGAGGAACTGTTTGGGAATGATCTGGTCGGTATCGACGTTGGCCCGGTCGAGCGGGGACACGATGCCGGTGTGGGTGACAAAGGGTTGCATGGAGTGGGTGCTTGTGGAGCGGCGTGTGTGGAGCGGCGTGTGTGTGGACCGCCGGATGTCGAACGAAAGAGCCAGTTCAGCGATAGAGCCAGTGCCGGATGTCGGTAAAGTGGCCGGTCACTGCAGCCGCGGCAGCCATGGCCGGTGACACGAGATGCGTGCGGCCCCCCTTCCCCTGACGACCCTCGAAGTTGCGGTTGCTCGTCGAGGCGCAGCGTTGGCCGGGTTCGAGGGTGTCGGGATTCATGCCGAGGCACATGCTGCAGCCGGCCTCCCGCCATTCAAAACCAGCGTCGCGGAACACCTGATCGAGCCCTTCCTGCTCCGCCTGACGCTTCACCCGCCCGCTGCCAGGCACGACCATGGCGTGGACGGACGATGCCACACGGTAGCCACGAACCACGCTCGCCGCAGCCCGCAGATCCTCGATACGGCTGTTGGTGCACGAGCCGATGAAGACGCGGTCGAGAGGAATGTCGACGATCTTGGTGCCTCCCGCGAGGCCCATGTAATCGAGGGCGCGGCTGCCGCTGTCGCGTTCATTGGGATCACGGAAGGCCGTGGGATCGGGAACGGTCGCGTCGATCCCCACCACCTGAGCCGGATTCGTACCCCACGTGACCTGAGGCACCACATCGCCTCCCTGGAAGATCTCGACCCGATCGAACACCGCGCCGGGATCCCCCGGAAGGCGTTCCCACTCGGCGACGGCCCGGTCGAAATCCTTTGGCGCGTAGTCACGCCCCCGCAGGTAGTCGAACGTGATCTGATCGGGGGCGATCATGCCAGCCCGCGCACCGGCCTCGATCGACATGTTGCAAACGGTCATCCGCTCCTCCATCCCGAGACGGCGGATGCAGGGGCCGGTGTATTCGATCACGTGGCCCGTGCCCCCCTCGGTGGAGAGCTTGCCGATCAGGTAGAGGACGAGATCCTTCGCCGTCACGCCGGGATGCAGCGCCCCCTCAACTCGCAGTTCGAGCGATTTCGGTTTGGCCTGACGCAGGGTCTGGGTGGCGAGCACGTGCTCCACCTCGCTGGTGCCGATGCCGAAGGCGAGGGCTCCCATGGCCCCGTGCGTGGCGGTGTGGCTGTCGCCGCAGACGATCGTCATGCCCGGCTGCGTGATGCCCAACTCCGGACCGATCACATGCACAATGCCCTGATCGGCGTCCCCGAGGTCGAAGAGTCGCACGCCAAACTCACTGCAGTTGTTGCGGAGCGTGTCGATCTGCTGCTTCGAAACCGGATCGGCGATCGGAAGCCTGCGGTCGGTCGTGGGGATATTGTGGTCGGGCGTGGCGAACGTCTTCTCAGGCCGCCGCACACGGCGGCCTGCCAGCCGCAGCCCCTCGAACGCCTGCGCACTGGTCACCTCGTGCACGAGGTGCCGGTCGATGTAGAGGATCGGCAGTTCGCCGGAAGGGGTGCAGACGACGTGAGCGTCCCAGATCTTGTCGAGCAGCGTACGGGGCGTTGAGGGCATCGTGAGAGCGAGGATGGGGGGCTGAACGGAGGTGTTTCGGACCACCCTCAATGTAGCCCGCTCGCCCCAGCCCCGCCACCAGCCGCTATGCGGCGCGACGCAGGACGGTCTTTGCCGCCAGTTCGTCGACGCGGGCCTTTGAAATCAAGCTCCACACGCCCCCGTTTCCCACTCGCGACTCGGCGAAGATGGCCGTTTTGGGGGTGACGATCCGCTGAATGAAGAACCAGCACCGTTCCACATACCGCGGATCGTTATCGGCGGCGATCAGCACCAGATCGAAGGACCCGAGGTGGTTGCAAAGCCTCGACAGCGAGGTGTCGATGTTGCCCGGCACGAGTTGCACCTTTGCCAGGCCATGCAGCCGTTGGTGGGCCTGCTTGAGCGTCACTCCAGGCGGATCATCAGGCAATCGGCCCTCAAAACGGTCGAGGCCCACGTAACACCGTTCCACCGCGGGCCCAACCGCCCGAAGCAGGCCGAGCAGCCGCTCCGCCCTGCCCAATGTTCCGACTCCCAGTTCGATCAGCCGCGTGGGCGGAGTCTTGAGAACGTGCCTGTAGAGAGGCCGCTCGCTGGCAGGCTGCGAGAACCGAGTCAACCAGAGCCTGTGCAACAGGCCGTACTTCGCTCCCAGTTTTGCCCCTGCAGTCGCCATAGCGATCCCCCGACTCGTGCCCCGTCGGACCAGCCCCCAGTCCGCCGTCGGAACGGGGAACTCCAGCTAGAACGTCGGTCATCGGAGGCCTGAGGCTGAAGCAGGACGGGGAATAGCCGTCACACCTTGCCGTCGCGCATCTACACAGCCGCAGGCACGCTGCCGACGCTGACTACCGGCCCCGAATCTTTTTGAGGGCGATCCCGGCGGCATTACGCACCTGCCGCGATGAATCCTCTTCAGAGACCAGTTCCAAGATCGGAATGGCGGACACCGCAGCGGGGCCGATGTCTCCCAGGGACACGGCGGCCTCGAGGCGAACGAGTTCCCGGTCTGCGCGGATCGCCTTTCGCAGGGCTGGGATCGCCTGATCCAGCAGCGTCTTGTCCTCGGGTGTGATCTTCAGCATCGACCAGGCGGCGACCGTGGCCAGCACCTCGTCCGGCGACGCAGTCAGCGAACGAAGGGTTTCGGCGGCCGAATGTGCCGCCGGGCCGATGCGGCCGAGTGCATAGGCCGCGGAATACCTGCCGTCAGCCGCTGTTTCGCCCGAGTTGAGGATTTTCAACAGCGTTGGCACGGCAGCCGCTGCGTCGGGACCGATGGTCGCGATGGTCACGGCCGCCTCGCCCCGAATGATCGGATCGCTGTCCTCAAGCGCCTTGATCACGTCGTCGACTACGGGTTTGGCCGTCGGCCCCATGGCCGCCAGAATCTCGAGCACAGGTCCCCGCAGCACTGGATCAGAGAGCCTGCCCCGCAACGGCTCCAGAGCCGTCGCCCCCAGCCGGATGAGCGCAGCGCCGCCGCTGAGCCCCACATTCGGATCGGGGTCGGAGAGCAGGTCGGCAAATTCGTTGGCCAGTTCGCTCCGGACCGATTCGTCCAAGGTCGCGGCCATGTCCGAGAGTCCGGAGGCGGCTGCGGTCCGTTCATTGGCCCGCTCGCTGTGGAGCCCGACACGCAGGCGTTTGACCGCCTCGTCGACCAGGGACTTGTCCTCCGGATGAATTCTGGCCCGCGCCCAGGCGACGACCTCCGCCAGAAATGGGTCGCTGTCTCCGGCAACTTTTTCGAGCACCGCGTCGGCGTCCGTCGACCGAACGCTGCCGAGCGCGAAGGCCGCCGCAAATCGCAAGGCGTTATCGTCGGAATCGAGCGTCTTCGCCATCACTGCCGCAGCGGGCGCAGCCTTCTCGCCGATGGCCGCCAACGCCAGCAGTGCCTGCATCCGTTCCTCGGTCTCACCCTCGGCAGCCAGTTGCGAGAGAGATTCCACAGCCGGGGCGGCCTCCGGGCCGATTTCAATCAGCGCCAGGGTGGCCCAGTACCTCGACTTGGGGTTTTTCAGTGCCTCGATCAGAACCGGCACCGCTTCAGCATCAAGGTCGGCCAGCGTGTGGAGGGCAGGCATGACGACCGACGGATCGCCGTCGGAGAGCTGACTGCTGAGCAATGCCGCCAGCTTCTCTGTCGCGGGGTTCAGGCGACGCAGCGTCCGCATGGCCGCCCGCCGGACCCTTGGATCGGAATGTGTCATCGACGCGGACAGCGACTCGACCGCGTTGGCATACAGCTGGGCATCCGCGGCCGGGATGGATTCGCGGCCATCGTCCTCACGGATCAGGCCGATGGCAGCGGCAGACTGCGTCACGACGATCGGGTCGCTGTCGCCCAGTAGTTTGAGGAGCGTTGGCATCGCCGAGAGGGCGTCTTCACCAATCAGGCCAATGGCCCTCGCCGCATGCCAGCGGGTGCGGGGGTCTCCGTCGGCGGTGCACGTCACGAGATCATCGAGGGCCGCCTTCGATCGCTGGCCGAGTTCGGCGATGTCGTCAATCACCACCACACGTGCATTTTCGTCGGGGGCCGCGGCGAGCGCCTGGCGGAGTGCTGCAATGGGATCGACGGGCGATTCCGAAACAGCCACAGCCGACTCTTGGGCTGGCTTTTCGACCGGCTTCACGGCTTCTGGAGCAGCCGGCTTCGCGCCAACTTCGACCTCTGCAGGGGCGACGGCCACAGCCTTCGGCGGCTCAGGCTTGGGCTGGGGTGGGGTGGTATTGGAACAGCCGATCACGGCGGCCCCACAGAACACCACGCACAACTGGATCGACGGCATATGCCTCATCACAAACGGCTCCCAAAAAGAGGACACCCAATCCGCGTGGAAAGACGGACAAACCGCTGTCGTTTCCCTGCCGGGGTGAGAGTATACTGACGCAGGTTTTTTCGAACACAGCATTTCGCTCGGATCCGCGTGTTCTGGATGCTTTTTTCCCACCCCTGGCCGTCGACGAGGAAGACCATGCTGCCCACTCCGCATCGCCGCTCCCGGAGCCTCTGCTCCCACTCGCTTGCCCTCACCGTGGCCATGGTCGCGGTGGCATGTGTCTGGCCGTCGACGAGCCCGGCCCAGTGGGGTGGCGGCTTCGGTTTCAACCGGGGCGGCTATGCCTCGACCGCGGGGCAGGCCGCTGCCTACGGCATGTCGGAACAAATGCGGGCTCAGGGTGCTCAGAATCTTGATAACTCCGAGGCTGCGAAGAACTGGCAGGAGGCCAAGACCCTCGAGATGCAGAATCGGCTGCGTTGGACCGAAACCTACTTCGAGATGCGGAAGACGAACCGCGAGGCTCAGGCCGCCGAGGCTGGGCCGAACGTCACCCACGAACAGACTATTCGGATGGCCAAGATGGGCCTGCCGCCCCGGCTGGGCTCCACGCAGCTCGACCCCGTCACCGGTCACATTGAGTATCCGATGGCGCTGACAGCCCCACAGTTCACCTCGTATCGGAATGAACTTGACCGGCTCTTCGCAGACAGGGCTTCTTCCGGCGGTAGCATGCAGTTTGAGCAGTATCAGCAGATTCAGGGGACGGTCTCGAAGTTTATCGATGCGCTCAAGGAAAACATCAACGCCTTCTCGGCTGGCGACTACGGCCGTGCCCGCACGTTTCTCGACAGCATCGCCAACGAGGCGCGGTTTCCATCCGGCTGACGCGGGACCTGATTCAGGACGGTTCAACCGGTGGCAGGCGGACGCGGCGGAGCAGCGGCACGGTCGCCAGCCGCAACAGGCTCGAGACAGCAAAGACCGTGACATAGGCCTGGCTGTCCTCTCCCAGCATGCGTAGCAGCAGGCCACCGGCAGCGGCCCCCGCGACCGTGGCAATCGCAAGCCCCAGATTGTAGATCGTGATCACGCCAGTACGGTCGCGATGGGGCACCGCATCGAAGAAGAGCAATGCCACGGCCAGTTCCCAGCAGGCCCAGCAGCCCCCGGCGAGCACCTGTACCGCGACGAGATAAGACACGTTTGCCGAGGGGAGCCAGAGCAACGACAGCGGGATCACCGATAACCCGCCCGCCCACAGCAGACCGAGCGAACCAATCCGCGACCCGAGCCTTCCCAGGCTCGGCAGAAACAACGCCTTCGAGAGAAAACTCGTCGCCAGCACCAGCATGAAAGCGTGGTAGGAAAAGCCCCGTTCACGAAGCATGTAGGGCGTGAAATAAGGCGCTGAAAACTGCGCGGTGAAGACGAGACAGCAGAGATAGGTGACGAGCGGTCCAGACGGTGATGCCGCCATCCGCCGGAGCGTGCCCGCGAGGTCGGACAGCCAGCGTGAGGCCGCGGTGCCGGCCAATCGACCATCACCAACCGCTGCTGATTCCTGCGGTCTGACGAACTCCCGGCAGTTTACAAGCATCATCGTGGAGACCAGTCGACAGATCCCGGCAGCGATGAAGAGTCCGGCGAACGCCAGGAGCGTCACTCCCCTGCCCTCGCCCCACTGCAGGATGAGCCCTCCAAGAACGAAGCCGACAAAGACACTGAACTGGCCGAGACGGCTGCGGTTGGCGAAGTAGGCCGTCCGCATCCCCTCTGGAATCAGCGTGCCCATCCAGGTATTCCAGGCCGGCGCGCCGGCCATGCCGGCCGACCAGTAGATGCCGGCCGCCACGAGCAGTTCCGTCAGCGTTGCATGCCCGCGGATCGCCCACCAGGCAAACGGCACGAAGCTCACCGCCTGCACGGTGGTGCAGGCGATGCACCAGCCGCGGTTCGTGCCAAGCCGGGCGACGGCGAGCGGGGTGACCAGTTGGAAGATTGCCCCCACGAGCACCGGCACGCTGGCGGTCATACCTGCGGCGACGGGGCCCAGTCCCAGCGCCAGGGCAAAGGCCGGGATATAGGTCTCGCCACAGCCGACCATCAGGCTGAAGGCCGCCGCGTCGGCGGTCGTCACCCATAGGTCGCGGCGCAGGCCTGCCCGGGGCACGATCGGGGCGGAAAAGGACCAGCGGGGCGGCGAGGCGGGCAAGGCGTCTGGCTCAGGAGGCGGGAGAAGCGGCGGGAGGCTCTATCCATCAGGCTGTCTATCTGGCTATTCAAACAGGCAACCTGTTTATACTGCCGGCGGGCCGCGACGTGTTTCGGCCCCTGTGGCACACGGCGGTCTGCACGCCACAGCGGTCATGACCGGCGTCATGCACCCCCAGATCCGCATTCTCGAGGGAAGAACCATGAAGGCATTGGTGACAGGCGCAACAGGTTTCGTGGGTCCCCGGCTGCTGCGGATGCTCGATGGGCCCGTCGTCCTCTCCAGGAACGCCGACCGCGCCCGGACGGCCCTGGGCAATCTGGCCGGCCCGATCTACCGGTGGGATCCGATGCAGGGGCCGCCTCCGCCGCAGGTCTTCGAAGGTGTGGATGTCGTGCTGCACCTCGCCGGAGAATCGGTGGCGGAGGGACGTTGGACCACGGCCCAAAAGGCAAAAATCCGCGATAGCCGCGTCATCGGCACGCGACATCTCGTGCAAGGCATCGCCCAGGCGGCAGTCAAGCCGAAGACGCTCGTGTCGGCGTCGGCGGTCGGCTACTACGGCGACCGGGGCGAGGAAGAACTCACCGAAGCGGCCTCCCCGGCCCACGATTTTCTAGCGGACGTCTGCGTGGAGTGGGAGCGGGAGGCGCTGGCGGCCGAGAAGCACGGCGTGCGTGTGGTCACCGCGCGGACGGGCATCGTGCTCGGCGCCGGCGGCGGGGCACTCGCCAAGATGCTCACGCCCTTCAAGCTCGGCGGCGGCGGCCCGCTCGGCAATGGCCGTCAGTGGATGCCGTGGATTCACGTGGCCGACCTGGCGAGGCTCTACGTGCATGCGATGGAGACGGAGTCGATCCGTGGCCCGATGAATGCCGTCGCGCCGCATCCGGTCCGCAACAGCGAGTTCACGAAGGCGTTGGCCGGGCAGCTCCACCGTCCGGCCTTCCTGCCGGCACCCTATTTCGGCCTCCGGCTGCTGTTTGGCGAATTTGCGAAGGTGCTTTTCGCATCGCAGCGGGTGATCCCGCGGGTGGCGCTCGACACGGGATTTGTGTTTCAGTATCCGGAGATCGCCGCGGCGCTCAAGGAAATCCTGGCGAGCTGACGTCTGCGCTCCATGAAAACCGTTTTTGTGACCGGGGCGACCGGGTTCATCGGCCGACACGTGGTCGCAGCACTTTTGGACCGCGGTTGCGAGGTGCGTTGCCTTGTCCGCTCGCAGCAGCGTGCCAGCCACTTGCACGGCAAGGGCGTACGGATTGTTGGCGGAATGCTGGAGGATGTGAGTCATTGGCAGGCCCATCTCGCGGGCTGCGACACCGTCTTCCATATCGGAGGGCTGGTCGCTGCCCGCAGCCGGCAGGAACTGATGGCCACCAATGGCACGGCGGTTGGTAATCTCGCCGATGCGTGCTCCGCCTCGCCGTCGCCGCCGGTGCTCGTCCATCTATCGTCGCTCGCAGCCTCAGGGCCTACGCTCGACTCAGGCAGCCTGCGGTCGGAAGCCGATCCGCCTTCGCCCGTGTCGCACTACGGCCACAGCAAGCGGGCTGGCGAACTCGAACTCGTGCGGCGTGCCGGGCGGCTACCGGTCACGATCATGCGACCCGGCATCGTGTTTGGGCCGCACGACAAAAACCTGGTGCCCATCTATCAGATGATCCACTGGATGCGTCTGCACCTGCTGATGGGTTTCCACAATCCGAGGCTCTCCCTCCTGCACGTCTCCGATCTGGTGGAACTGGCGTTGGCGGCGGCAGATCGTGGCCAGCGGATGGCGGCGGACGATCCGCTCTCGGCACGGGGGATCTACAACGCCTGCGATGACCGCGAACACCCCACCTATGCAGACCTCGGCCGGCGAGTGGCGGCGTCCCTCCGGAGGAGCGTCGTCGTGCTGCCGCTTCCGCTCACGCTGGCGATTCCCACAAGTTATGCCGTGGAACAGTTCTGGAGTCTCTGCGGACAAGCCAGCATCGTCTCTCCCGACAAACTCCGGGAGGCGACGGCGACAAGCTGGGCCGCGTCGGCCGACAGGGCAAGGAAGCAGCTCGGATTCGCCCCGGCGACAGCACTCAACAGGCGGCTTCAGGAAACGGCAGACTGGCTCCGCGAGCACAAGCGACTCTGAACAGGCCCCCGGCCGGACGGCCCTCACGCATTCTGCAGGCCGACATCATGAGACTGACCACACTGCTCACCAAAGAAATTGATGATGACGGATCCGGGATTGATGCATCTCAGCGGTTCGAGACCAAAGGCTTCGGACTTAAAGGGATGGATGCCCGCGCACGGCTGCTGGGGGGCTCGCTCGATGTCATCCGCAAGGGAAAAGGCACGCGTGTGCGTGCTCGCCTGCCTCTATTCAACAAGCCCCTGGCCTGATCCACTCCATTCCGATGTGCCGACCACCGGCAGACGCAACATTCCTGAACTGGCGCTCTGGTCTAGTCTCGAATCAACGGCTCGACGAATGACCGCAGAGCCCGAGTCCATGCGAGCCAGATCGACCGTTGACTGGCCTCTACGGCGGGGATGGTGTCGTAGCGAAACGTCGTCCCAAACTGCGTGAGCCGGTCGATCTCGGCGAGTTCCGCCGGAAGTGTGATATCGACTTCTGCAAGCAACTCGATCAGAACGCGAAGGTTGTGCGTTTTAGGATAATCCACTCCGCGGGCGGCCAGCAGGGCTTTGAGCATCTTCTCTACCGCCTGCTGTGCATGAAAACCAAGCAGGTCGTCTTCGATGTCGCAATCGTCGAGCAGCTTTTCAAGGGCCAACTCGTCCTACCGTGCCTTGCGCAGGAGAACTTCCGGCCGGTCAGACGGCATAGAGCACCAGGCCCTCCCCGCGAGCCGCACGCTCAACCGTGCCCGGTTGAGCGGCGCGCTCTTCGAATTCAGCCTCGCTCACGAGGAGCATGTCCACTGGCAGTGTGAGCCCAGTGAGGGCACGATCGAGTTCGACGAGTTCCTCGTAACGGTTGGCGACAGTTCCCTTGATGACCATGAGGTCTACGTCGCTTCTCGCGTCCGCGTTGCCACGGGCCCGGGATCCAAACAGGATGATCCGCTTGGGGTGGGCTGTTGCCACGAGTCGATCAACAGCGATCTGCAGTTTTTCAGCAGTCGGTACCCACGATGGCATGGTCGCTGGAGCCATGCGATCATCGTAACCTGAACCGCCCTGCTGAGAAAATCACGACACGGGCGGGTCGCCAACGGCATGGCCTCGATCGGCAAACCCAGCGGTGCAACGGCCGGGGACCTAACCAAGGACAAGTCATTCGACCCGCATTGCAGACAGTGGACGGGGCCGGAATCGAACCGGCGACACACGGATTTTCAGAGCGTTCTGACGACAGGCACCCGAGCCTTGTTTTTAAGACTCAAACGCTCTTTTATCGGCATTGCGAGCCGTTGCCAAGAGCGGCAGAGAATTGCGACAAACGGCGGTATTTAGTGATGCCACGAAAACCGAATCCGGTAATTACCGTCCCGCCTAAAGGGCAAGCCGTATCGTTGCCTCCGCTGTCGTTCGGCCCGCCCGTCGCGAATCAATTGAGGCGGCTATTGGTCCCAGCTACTTCGTCCAAGGCGCCGGGCTCGGCTGGGGCGTTTGCCATCGTCTGCCCCAGCCCACCGTTGCCCGCGCAAGTATTGCTAACCGAATCAACACAAAGTGGTCGAATGCCGAGTCTTACCGGCTCACAGTCCGCCTAGACCACAGGCTCCCGCGACTACAAGCCATGCCCCTCGAACCTCATCGCCCAATTGGGTTCCTACACGAGAAATCTTTCAAGACCAGCTAAGACGGCTTCACCGTCCCGAGGCTATTTCGAGCCAAGGTTGCAGCATTGGTGTCCGGATACTCACGGACGATGCGTTCTAAAAGCAGTACGGCTTGATCACGATTTTTAGCCTTTACGGCGGCACGTGCCGACTCAAACAGGGCTTTGGCCTCTGACTCGGCGTCTGCCGGCCGACTTAACTCTGGAACAGTCCACTCCGGCATCTGGGTATCAGAAAATTGTGGCTGCCGGCTACTGATCGTTGCCGTCGGATCGTGAGGCAAGGGTACTCGCCCCTGCGGTGGCGTCACGGTTGTTAACGATTCTCTTGGCAGCACATAGCTCGCAAGCGTAGCCTGAACCTCATAAATATTGACCTGGCGGTTGAACTTCTTCTTGAAGGGATGAGGGCTGCCAGACACCCAAATTTTCATTTCGGCGTCGAGATCGAAACGGCCAGCCGTCTCGACACTGAAGTGCGTGATGCTCTTGTAGGGAACGGTGTGGTATTCAGTCTTTTTGCCCGTTAATCCCTGCTTATCGACGAGAATGAGACGCCGATCCGTAAAAAGGAAGAAATCCCGAATCAGCTTGTAAGCGTGTTGGATACGTTCGCCGGGACAGAGAATCCGCTGAAACTCTCCCTGCGCATCCTCAGTTGAGACCTTGGCAGCGTTTCCAAGAATGCGACCCAATATGGACATGGTCCGTCACCTCCACCGAGCGTTACTGCGTTATGCACGCGGAACAACTTACATCGCGCCGTGCGACACCCCGCGACAGGACTCACATGCCCCAAATCCACGGGGGCATGTTTGGGGCTAGGCTAGCAACGAAAGCAGGCAATTTCGAGGGGGCTGTTTCGACGAGGTGGGGGCTGTATTCGCCCCCTACCGCTCCCCGGATGGCCTCGCCGCCCCCGGCACCCGGAACTTAGAAGCCGGAAGCTGCCCGCAAGCCACTGATTACAGCGGCGTTTTGCTGGGCCCGCGCATTGATTCGTTGCTGAATCATCTGTTGACTATAGGCACCCCGGGCAGCGGCTCGTTGTTTGCGGATGTCCTCTTCGAGTTCTTTCACAAGCTTTTTGACGCCCTGCTCATTAGTTTTGAGTTTTTTTTCAAATGCTGCGAGTGAGTCAAGCAGCAGCGTCATCTTCGTGGACTGTGGCTCGGATCCGACACTCTTGTGGTCGAGGCTGTCAGTCACCGTATAGTCCTCCACCCGATGGCTCCATACGGGCTTGCCCTTGGAGCACTCCTGAACGAGAGCCGGCGACCCTTCTTGATAAAAGCAAACGAATCCGTCCTTGTCGTCACGCGAGTATTGGGCATCGAGCAAAGGCCTGCCGTCGTCAGAGACTACGCGAAAGTTCCCACTACGCTCGCCCTTGACGTACCGACCAATCAGCATGGCATTTCCATTTTCATGCTGGGCGCAGCAGACCCCGTGTAGCTTGCCGCTCTGGTGTTGGATGAGAGCAAATGGCTTGCCGCTGGGATATGGGATTGAAAACGCACCAGTAGCTTGCATTTGAGCCCGATCGGCATCAGAAAGCAGCGTTGCGGTCTTTGAGAATATGCTGAAGTCGAGAACCGCATCCGTGGGAAGTACAATACGGTCTCGAGAGCCACCAGCGAACGAATCTGCAGGTTTCGCTGACATCTGTGCGACATTGGGTCTCGCTTTCGGCAGCGGCACTGGCACGTCCGTCGCTAGTTTCAGCATTTTCCGGAGCGTAAGCGCTGAGCCGGCAAAATTTAGGTTCTGCCCGTCCGTCCGATTCCATGTATTTATGCCGACCACTTCGCCTTTGCTGTTGATGAGAGGGCCGCCGCTGTTGCCGCTTGAAATAGGCGCGTCGGTTTGAATCCACGTCGCGTCTGGGGAGTAGTCTCCACGTAGCTCACTAGCCAGTCGCTGATCGCTATTTATTATTTCATTGGTGTCCGCTACGGCGCTCACTATGCCGCGGCTTACAACAAAGCGGAGCCCCTTTGGGTTGCCGCACGTGAAGACATCTTCACCCTGTTCCGGCAGGCGTTCACATAAAGGAAGCGTTGGAAGCTTGTCTTGCGAGGCAACCTTGATAAGAGCCATGTCGTGATCTTTCCGCTCCACGAGAAGGCCGACGATTTCGAGCGACCGGCCATCTTCAAAGATGACCGAACCACTCGCGGCGTCATCGATTACGTGGTAGTTCGTCGCCACCACCCCGTCGTCGCGTACGACGAATCCGGAACCAAGGCTCTTTGAGCCCGGCCCGGAGACCTCGATTCGCACGACAGCGGCACGGGTTTTCTTGATCAGTTCGGGGAACTCTTCAGCTACGGCGTCAAACGCAATCGTTAGGACACAAGCGATCACGAACACTGTCGTTTTCATTGAAAACCGATCCTCGTGTGGGGCTACTCACTTTCCGCAAGTGGCGGAGTATAGCAGTCACACGAGGGGGTACTCAATCGCCGCTGCTGACAAGCCCTCTGGAAAAAAGCCGCCTGCCAAGGCGGTCAAGAGGCCGGCCACCAGCGATGTCATGGCCGTGTCCGGAAGCGGCCGGTTGAGGCGAACCCGTTCCGTTCGCCGCTCGCCTCTTCGGTGCTTTCTCAGTAACTGCGCCAGCGAGGAGCCGCCAGGAAGGCCGCGAGGCCCACGTGTCGGCGACGCATTCGCGCCCCATCGCCCCGAAACGCCTCCGCCGGCCCGATCATCAGTGGCTGTCCGGCGATCTCGTCTTGGCCTGCCAGCAGCACCATGTCGTATCGGCCGGGCTTCTCAACGCTCACCAGCAACTCGTGGAAGGCCAGTTGCTGAGGCGTCAGCGGCTCAGGGTGGTCGAGCGGATCGGCGGGGTGCCACCGCCACACGGCCTCCCCGTCAGCGGCACGAAGCTCGAACGTCAGCGTATAGCTCCCGTGCCCGCCGGTGACGTGGGCGTAGATCGCGAGCCGAATCACGGCGGGGAACCCGGTGATCGGTACGTGACTCACCGGGCCGACGATAACGATCTCGCCCGTCTGCGGATCGTTCGTAATCTTGCGGCAGGCCACGAACGCTTGGACTTGCGGGGCGGGGAAGCGGCGTGGCATGGTGGCAGTGCCGCCTTGGATGTATTGCTTCGCGGCCCGCTACCGTTTGAACTTGTCGGGCAGCCTGATTTTCGGGTTCGCCCGTAGGTCGGCTGCAGCTTCATCGGAGAGCGTGGTCAGGCCGGAGAGCAATAGCTCGCCCTGATGCTTCCCCAACGCCTCGGCCGCCTCGTCAGAGAGCGTGGTAAGGCCGTCGAGGGATAGGCCACCCTCATGCTGCGCCAGCGCCTCGGCAGCGTCGTTCGAAATGCTGGTGACACGATCGAGCATCAGGGTGTTGCCACGCTCGCCAGAAGAAAGCCTCGCAGCCAATGCGTAGCTAGAAATCGTGGTCAAGCCTTCGAGGTATATGATCTCCCTCGATGACACCAGTGCTTCACCTGCTTCCTTCGAAAGAGTCGTGATGCCATTGAGATAAATGGATCCTCGACGTTGTCCGAGTGACCGAGCGGATTCGTTGGAGAGAGTCGTCAGCCCATTCAGACTTAATCCTGAGCGGACCGCGGCGAGACACCTCGCCTGCCCGTCGGAGAGAGTCGTAAGCCCATTCAACCACAGTACTCCTTGGCAACCTGCCAACGACTCAGCTGCCTCCTCGGAAAGACGAGTCAGTCCATCCAGAGAAAGGGAGCCTGCATGCTTCCGCAACGCGCTCGCGGCTGAATCTGAAATGGCAGTAAGGCCGTTGAGGGACAGCGTCCCGCTGTGCTTCGCAAGCGACTCTGCTGAGTGATCTGAGATTGTCGTAAGACCGTTGAGGTATAGAGCGCCCTGATGAGCCGAGAGCGCCTCCGCCACGTCCGACGGAAGCGATGTCAATCCCGAGAGATGAATTGCTTCCTTGTGTTTTGCGAAAGCCTCAGCAGCCTTCACTGAGATTACCGCAAGTCCATTGAGTTCCAGCCGCCCTCGATGCTGCGAAAGCACCTCAGCGACTTCAGGAGAAATCTCGGCAAGTCCATTTAGCGGGATCGGGATTGGCTCATATTCACTCGGGCCACCGAATGGCACGACAAGGTCTTTTTTCTGATCCAGTATTTGCTGCGACTGCTCCACCGTTAGAGCCTTGATCTCGTTCGTGTCCTTGGGCAACGGCTGCGCCACTGCGGAGCTTGAGATCAACACACCAGCCAGGATCATCAATCGTCGCATGCGGCGTCCCTCCTCTCGGGTGGCAGCATCATACGGCTGCCGCTCGCCCTTTCGCCACTCCCACGGCGGCACGGGCTTCGCATCGGCCCACAGGCCACGCCTAGCAGCCCTAGCGTTGCGTTCTGCGGCCACTATTCGCACGTGGGTTTATGATCCACGTCCAGAGAACTGGTTCAGCAACTCCATTTTTCCCGCATCAAAATGATCACTCGCCACGCCCAACAGCCTTCCAGCGAGATCCTTATCTAGCCAAAAATACTTAATCCCTTTAAACGCTTCATCGTAGTCTTCGATTTTGATTTCCAAATTTTCTCCGTGGTTTGTGAGCGCCCCTATAGTTCGCCATTGACTCGATCCTTTGTAAATCTTCAGCCTGGATCCGCCTTTATGCCACGTAAAGACGATATCCCAGGCTTGGATAGCGGTATCAAAGCTTTCCTGGATGCCATCTGATGGAATCTCCGTGGGCCAAAGCCCCTTCGCTAAGTCGTAGGAGGCCTTAAACGCGATCAGACTCTCACCTAGAGTCTTGGAGTCAACGCCTTGGCCTGATTCCGCAGTTATCGTGGCGCCCTTCTGCAACAAGTCCATGGCTTGATCGCGAAACATTTTGGGTATTCGCTCTTGGACCGGCGTCCAAGGCATAGCATCACAGCCGCAGATTAGTAGCGAGATAAAAACAAGTAGCAATCTTTTCTCGGAATAAAACATGATGGGCCTGTGACGAAAGGCGGTAACCGCGGCGGCGACAACAAAGGAGGATGGCACCCCCCTAATAGAGCCATGGGGCGGCCGGGTTGTCCAGACGGTCCACGCATTGCGGCCGTCCGTCACTACGGCTGCGGCGTGCCTCAGCGATCTATTCGCGAGTCGTCGATGAATGCGGGGCAGAACGCCGCGTCGCCCCGAAACACCTCCGCTGGCCCGATGAGCAGCGACTGCCGGCCGATCTCGTCGTCGCCGGCGAGCAGGAGCGGCGCAAGTCCGCCTGATAGGACGCGGCACGGCTAGCGACCTGATCGGCCCTCCTAGGGCATTCTGAGCCTGCCATTTCCGGCGATGGGGCTTTTCGGAAGTAATCATGGGCAGTCTACTGGGTGAGGCTACCACCCTAGTAGGAAGTCGTCCCCCATGAGCCGCCTGCTGTGCCTCGCTCTGGCAGTTATTCTCCCGGCAGTCGCGCAGGCGGCCGACAAGACGATCTCAATCCCGGCCGGCGAGGCCATCGTCGGCCGTTGTGTCGGCGTTCACGACGGCGATTCAATGACGATTCTGATCGACACCCCAGACGGCAAGCGACAAGCGAAAATTAGGCTCGACGGCATCGACGCGCCGGAGCTTGGGCAGCCGTTTTCTCGAGTCTCGCGCGACGGCCTCGCAAAGATGGTGTTCGAGTGCGAATGTGCCGTCGAGAGCCGCGGCCCAGACAAATACAGTCGCACGATAGGTCGCGTCTCCGTCGCCGGCCGAGACGTCAACGCGGTAATGCTCGAATCGGGTCTGGCATGGCACTACACGAAATACGATTCCCGTCCGGAGATGGCTGCCCGCGAGGAGGCCGCGAAGCGAGCTAAGATTGGCCTATGGGAAGACCGCGATCCTATCCCGCCGTGGGATTAGCGAAAAATGCCTGCCGATGAGCGGCGACAACGTGTCGGAGTAGCCCAATGATCTATCGATTTGCTGTTGTTTTGCTGGCTGCGCTGGCAGTCTCTCCCGCCACGGTCGCGGATGTCATCGTCATGAAGTCCGGCGAGAAGATCACCGGAACGGTCGTGCGGTTCGAGCACGGCAAGGCTTCTCTGGTCAACAGCCACTTCGTCGTCGAAGTTGACGGCGAAGAGAAGGACTTCCCCCTCTTCAAGATCGACGCTGTCACGTTTGACAGCCCGCCACCCGCGGCCCCTGTGTCGTCTGCGGCCACCCCGCCACCCACGACGCGGCCGCCCGTCAGAACACCTTCTAGCGGCAGGGAACTTGACGCGGTGGGCGAATACTGGATGTCATCGACCGGCAAACGGCACAACTCGTCGTGCCGGTACTACAAGTCATCCAAGGGCCGTCCGTGCGGGAAGGCGGACGGTGTGGCTTGCAAGAACTGCGGCGGCTGATTGGGCCTTACTGCGCCGCGCAGACAGGGAAGCAGCACAATGACTCGCCTACTACTCGCCCTGCCCCTGGTCGCTATCTGCGACTGTTGTCTCTCAGCCGATGCCGTTGATCACGGCGAGGAACTGAATGGCTTCGTGGGCTTCTTGCTCCCACTTCCACCAGAGCAGACCGGGCAGAAGAACCTGGCCGTTGGCTAGGGCCGCGGCGTGCCGACGAAAGCCGCTGAACACATCGCGGCTGCCAACGCCGACTTCGCAGACGCTGAGGAAAAACGGCGTGCCGCGGTGAAATCGACTGCGAGAGGCTTGGGACAAGCGGTGGGAAAAATGATGCGAACGTAATTGCTAATCGGCAGCCCTTCGCAACTTCACCTCAAATGGCGAGAACGGGATTCAAGATTCCCGCCAACCGCCCGCGGCAACCCTATCATTGCCTTGGGTTGCCGACCTTGTGGTCGCGGTCACCCTTGCGTGAGTTGCACGAATAGCAGAGCGGCTGGAGATTTTCAATTCCGTTCGAGCCGCCTTTCGATATCGGCACGATGTGATCGACGGTGATGACACCCCCGCCACCAGTTCGCGGCGGAACGTCCTGCCACGACCTCAAGCACATAGGGCAGCGATCGTAGAGAACGACTAACTCCTGCCATTCCTTGAGCGTGTAGCTACCCGTTGCTGCGTTCATTCTGGCTCGCCGACGCTGCGAGAACACGTGGCGGTTGCAGTCCTTGCACGCTGAGAAGTATGTGCCGTTCGATCGCCGCGTAAATGACCCGCTGGGCAACAGCCTTCGGCACAGGTAGCAAGTGCGCCGAGTGTCCGTATGGGCCAGCCGCTGTTTTGTCCCTTCACCACGACTGGCAAGAATCTCCGAGACGCAAGCGCGGCACATGCTGTAGTACCGATCATCCACACGCTGAATGAAGGCCGTCAGCGGTTTCGGATGCCCGCAACGGTAGCAGCGGCGTTCTTCACCGGCCTCCATATCACATGCCTCCTACCTCGCGCGACGTTGGATGCAGACCTTCGACAGCCTGGCGACTGGGGCACCACCGCTGGCGAGCCATTCCCCAACAAACCGGCGGTGCTCTCGCTCGGCTTTCTGGGAGCCCCACGGGCCGCAGTAGTGGTCGCGGCCGGCGATCGTGACGACGGCCTGTTTTGAGGGCTTATGGCAACGCAGGGACGGAATTTTCGTGGACATCGCACGGTTCTCCTGGAGGTGGAATCCGGTAATTACCGGGTTTCTGCCAATCAGAAGCCGCACGATTCGACGTCGAATCGGTGAACGGAAATCCGTTCTCAGCCTGCTCTTACGATCCAGTGGACGGGGCCGGAATCGAACCGGCGACACACGGATTTTCAGTCCGTTGCTCTACCAACTGAGCTACCCGTCCAGGGTTTTGTTCCCAATTCGTAGGCCGTAAATGGGGCCATGTCAACGCATGGGACTGGGGAGCGGTCAGGACACCGACCACTGGCTTTTCCCCGGAGAACGGCCGTCGGTCACCGCTCGTCCCGTCCCGCTGCTTTTCCCGCGGCCAGAATGAGCTGAACGACCAGCATGAGACCGAATGCCGCCAGCCCCACGACGATCGGCAGTTCAGCGCCACCCCCCTCCTGCCGACTCCATCCAAAGACCGTCCCTATCACCACGGCAAGGAGCGCTGCCGCCACGGCAGCCACCACGACACTCCGCACCAGCGTCTCAACCCACCGCCGTCCCGCTGCAGCGGGGGCCGACAGGGAAGAAGCGGAATGGCTGTCAGCCCGCTGCTCACTCGCCTGATCGGTCTCTTCGGCCTCCGAAAACAGACCGCGTGTCGACAGAGGCTCGGCCGTCGAGAGGTCTTGCCCCACGCTCGAGCCGGATGGGAAAGGTGGAGGCGAAGGACGGCCCGCTCCTAACTCTGTCCCGCCCTGGAGCCTCGCCAAACGCCCCTGCTTCAGCCGCGGCATTGCCTGCGGCGACCGCGGAACCCATGGTCGCAGCCGCGCGATCACAGCCTGCGTGGATGACGGCCGCTCCTGCGGATCCTTCCGCATCAGTTCATCGACCACACGGCAGAGGTCTTCGCTCACCCCCGGCTCCAACTGCCGGATAGGCCGTGGCTGCTCGTTGAGTTGACGCTGCATCTTTTCCTGCCGTGTGCCGCCGGGAAAGGGCACTTCCCCCGTGAGGGCGAAATAGAGCGTGCAGCCGAGCGCGTAGACATCCGCCGAAGGCCCCACGCTGTCCACCGCACGGATCTGCTCGGGAGCCATGTAGTCCATGGTGCCCACGACCCGGCCGAGCCGCGTCGACTCCCCCTCGATTGCCGAGCCGGCCAGACCGAGGTCGAGCACTTTGACATGACCTTCCGGGGTCACCAGCAGATTGGCCGGCTTCACGTCACGGTGCACAAGGCCCTGCCCGTGGGCATAGCCGAGGCCCTCGGCCGCCTGCGAGATCACCGAAGCCGCTCTGCCCTCGTCAAGTTTGCCGTACTTCAACACCTGGCGGCGGAGGTCGATGCCGGGCACCAACTCCGTCACCAGGTAATACACCTTGCCGTCGTGACCGGCATCGAGGGCCCGCACGAGATGGACGTGGTCAAGCCTGCCCAGCATACGGATTTCCCGCTGGAAGGCCGCCTCCGCCTCGGCCGTTGATTTTGCCCGGGGCAGCACCTTGATCGCGACGGTTCTTCCCATCATCACATGCTGGGCCCGAAACACCTGGCCCATACCACCGCGGCCAAGCTCGTCGAGGATCTGATACTGCCCCAGCGTCAGCTTTCGGCGGCCCGCCAACAGTTGGTCGGCCTGGAATCGCGTGAGCTTTTCCCTTGCTACCAGGCATTCTGCCACGGCAGGATCCCAGCGGGCCGCATCGCCCTGAGCCGCCGTCCCGAGAGTCCGACCAACCTCCTGCTCGCAGACGTCGATCTGTTCGGCGTCCAAAAGCCCGCTGGCGAGTGCCGTTTCGCGAAACCGGGGAGGCGTTCGCGACGGGTTTTTTCCTCCAGCAGGAGTGGAGGCAGCGGAATGATCGGGGGGCAGCGACATCGCAACGAAAAAGGCGGGGGGCGGCGGCCGTGATCGCCGGGTAACAAAGACACTCACAGCACCGTCGAACATAGCCTACACCATTGGCGGAAGCCCTTATTTGGGTTCGGGCCGCTGATTGGCTCGCTTGGCGGGGCTGGGGAAGTGCAAGAGCGTCGGGAAGCGGGCGGTCCAGGCTGGGGGCCAATCAGCCTCCAGCACGACAGCCCGCCCCGTGCCCGGATGGACAAACCCGAGACTGCAGGCATGCAACGCGATGGCGGCGGCATATCCCGGAGCTCCCGCGAACGGGAGCCTGGCGCCATACGTCTTGTCTCCTACGATCGGGCAGCGGTGGCCGGCCAGTTGCGCCCGCAATTGGTGCCGCCGTCCCGTGGAAGGCACCAGTTCTACGAGCGACACCTCACCGAGGCGTTTGACCACACGGGCCCGGACATGGCACTCGCCGCCAGAAACATCCTCATCGTCGGATGCCTCATCCGGTTGGATATCCCTTCCCGCCGCACCGGCAGGAGGCAATAGCCGCGACAGGCGTTCTTCCCCACGGCGTTCGATCCGGTCATGCCAGTCGACCCACTCGTTGAGCGGCGCCGGAAACCGTCCTTCCACGACGGCCACGTAGGTTTTCTCCACCCGCCGCTCCCGAAACTGCCGGGAAAGCTCGGCGGCAGCAGGCCGCGTCTTCGCCATCACAAGCACGCCCGAGACGGGCGCATCAAGCCTGCTCACCACGCCCAAAAATGCCCCTGACGGCCGGGAATGCTGCAGGATCGTGAACACGCTCGGCGTTCCCCGGGCGGCATTGGCCGTGGGCAGACCGGCAGGCTTTACGACCGCGATCAGGTGGTCGTCCTCCGTGATAATCTTGGGGTGAGAAAGGTTGGATGTCATGACTCAAGCGTTGCGTCGACGGATCGTGCTTGCAAGCGGGTCCCCTCGCCGACGGGCCCTGGCGATCGCGGAGGGCTGGGAAGTGCTGGTCGTGCCACCGCCCGAGGCGATTGAAGCCGAAGCCGCCCCGCAGGCCGCCGACGAGCCACTCGAGGCTTATGTTCTCCGGCTGGCGAGGGCCAAGGGCCAGGCCGTGGCCACCATGGGAATCGAGGGCACGATTCTTGCCTGCGACACCCTCAGCGAGGTCGATGGCGTTGCCTTGGGCAAGCCGGTCGACCGCGACGACGCCAGACGGATGCTCACGCAGTTGTCGGGACGCGTGCATCGGGTTCTCACAGGCGTGTGGCTCGGCGGCACGCTGCATTCACATATCCAGAACACTGCTCTCCTGCCTCCGCTGGAGGCCGTCGAAGAAAGCCTGCTCGAAATGGCGTCGCTCGAAGGGCCATTGCTCGACTGGTATCTCGAAAGCGGCATGTGGCAGGGCAAGGCGGGCGCCTGCGGCTTTCAGGACGAGCGGCTGCCCCTGCGACTGGTCACCGGGAGCAGCTCCAACGTGGTCGGCCTGCCACTGGAGCGAGTCCGGTCCATGCTGGCCGCCCTCGACAGCCGGCACCAATAAAAAAACCGACCCGCGAGGCGAGTTTTGCTCAGCCCCACGGGTCGGTCGAATAAAATCCGGCGATACCTACTCTCGCGCTTTTGGCACTACCATCGGCTCTGAAAGCTTAACTACCGTGTTCGGGATGGGAACGGGTGTGACCTTTCAGATATGTTCACCGGAAAATGCTGCTTCGCCGCCTTCGCGGCGAGTGTGCATTCATCAACGGCAGCTTTCGCCGCCGTTGATAAAAAAGTCGTGGTAATTGGCACGCTCCGAGCCGACTGTTGACTTAAGTCGACTTCAGGAGCACTCGATACGAGTGGTCAAGCATTCGTCCGTTAGTACCGGTTAGCTAAATGCATTACTGCACGTACACATCCGGCCTATCAACCAGGTCGTCTTCCTGGGGACTTTCGGGTATACACCCTACGAAACCTCATCTCGGGGCGGGCTTCACGCTTATATGCTTTCAGCGTTTATCCGTTCCGTTCATAGCTATCCAGCCGTGCCGCTAGCGCGACAACTGGGACACCAGAGGAACGTCCT
>Ga0164294_10001454_pt1 | contig 22012 bp, 19 predicted proteins | sample GEODES005metaG_FD_111479 | JGI IMG/M metagenome (GOLD analysis project Ga0164294, IMG submission 111479) | Oligotrophic lake water microbial communities from Sparkling Lake, Wisconsin, USA - GEODES005 metaG | ecosystem: Environmental > Aquatic > Freshwater > Lake | place: USA: Sparkling Lake...
CCACCAACAGCACGAGCAGCAGCAACCAGCAAGTCAATAGGGCGCGTCGCGCTGGTGTGGTGAGCGCATGTTGCATCACGCCAGCTCCCCGAGGCGACGCGCCACATCGGCGACGCGGGCGCCCAGGACGCGCGCGATGGTTTGTTCATTCGCCGAAAGCACGCCGGGGCCACTTGCCAGTTCGCTGACATGTGAAGCGCCGTAAGGGCCGCCGCCGGTGTCGGTGTGGTGAATGGCGGGTTCCGTGAAGGGCACACCCAAGATGATGGCGCCGTGGTGGAGTAGTGGCAGCAACATGGTCAGCAGAGTGCTTTCCTGTCCGCCATGGCTGGTTTGCGCACTGGTGAATACCGCGGCGGGCTTGCCAACCAATGCCCCTGCTAGCCACTGGGCGCTGGTGCTGTCGAGAAAATGCTTTAAGGGAGCCGCCATGTTGCCGAAACGGGTCGGACTACCCATGACGATTCCGCTACATTCGGCGAAGTCTTCAGGGACCGCGTACGGTGGACCATCTGTGGGCACCGCAGGCTGCGGCGTACTGATGACCGTGACCACTGGCGGAACGGTGCGTAAACGGGCCGACATGCCTGGTACCGATTCGATGCCGCGGCAAACCTGCCGCGCGAGAGACGCCGTGGCGCCGTGGCGCGAGTAATACAACACCAGAATTTCAGACACCGCTTGCATCCTCGACGTTTCAGTCTTGCCGCGAGTTCGCGGCCGCGCTAATGATGGCATGAATTGCTGGCAGGATTCCTGCGGGGCTTGGCTGGTAATAACCGGTCTGGCGCAGTTGTCGGCCCCCTTGCTGCCGCCGTCGTCTCCTGCCACGCCGTCGTCGCTCCGCTGAGTACGCAGTCGTTAGGGTACGTGGTGGGGTTTCAGCCGCGCCAACGGGCTTGTAGTCGGCCCAATACCAAATCGGGGTAACTGCGGCGTCCCAAGCTGCCGTTGTAACGCGCCAGCGCGCGCACATAATCGTTCCGTTCTACGTAAAGGTAATAGCCGAGAATCTCGGCGCCAAGGCGGATGTTGAAATCCGTATCGCCAAACAAACGGTTCTCCACCTTTAGCTCGCGTGGCCAGAAGGGCATCACCTGCATGAGCCCAACGGCGCCGGCAGAAGAGACGGCGTAGCGATTGAAGCGGCTTTCTACATCCATCACCGCGAGCAGTAGTTCTGGCGGCATTTTCAGTGCGAAACGCTTCTCGACGCGGTACTTGCGGGTGACGCGCTCGGCATGGCAGTAAGCTTGCGTCAGTAGTTGCAGCCGCTGGCGCGGGTTGCGTTCGAAGCGCGCCAGTTGGCGGTCGTGCAAGCGCACGAACACTTCCTCGTCGAAGTGGTCGGCGTGTTCGTCGCAGCCGGTGTCCTGAATGGCTGCGCGCAGGATGGGGCCCAAGGCCGCTTCTTGCTGGGCGCCAGCCGCCTGCGCGCTGGCGCCAAGACCGGGAATGGCTAGCGCTGCCAAACCTAGCAGCACACCGCCAAGCCATTTGCTCTGCAGCGTGCGCCAGCATTGGCGCTGGTTCACGCGCAGCAGTAGACGCACGCTCGGACCCATCAGCGGCCGAGACGCTCGCGCAGGAACTCTAGTGCGCCTTCGAGCGGAATGGCCTCGTTGTCCGCGGCGCGACGCCGGCGATATTCCAGCGTGCCGGCTTCCAGTCCGCGTTCGGCCACCACCACGCGATGCGGAATGCCCCACAGTTCGGCGTCGGCAAACTTCACGCCCGGGCGCGCGTCGCGGTCGTCGAGCAACACATCCACACCAGCCGCCTGCAGGTCGGCATAAAGCTGTTCGGCAATGTCCTTGACGCGCGGGCTCTTAGCGGCCTGCAACGGCACCACCACCACTTGGTAAGGGGCAATGGGGTCCGGCCAGATGATGCCGCGCTCATCATGGTTTTGCTCGATGGCTGCCGCCACGACGCGCGTGACACCAATGCCATAACAACCCATGAACGGCACAGCGTCCTTGCCTTCCGCATCCAGAACGGTGGCCTTCATGGCCGCGCTGTATTTCTGGCCGAGTTGGAAAATGTGGCCCACTTCGATGCCACGCGCGATGCGCAGCACGCCGGTACCGGTGGGGCTGGGGTCGCCGTCGACCACATTGCGCAAGTCCGCCGCGATCGGTTCCGGCAGGTCACGGCTCCAGTTAACGCCAGCGAGATGGTAGTCCTTGCGGTTGGCACCACAGACGAAATCCGCCAGCGCGAGTGCCGAGTGGTCCGCGTAGACGCGAACGCCCTTGGCGGCAAGGCCTACCGGACCGATGAAGCCTGGCTCACAACCGATGATTTCCACGATGCGTTCCGGTGCGGCGAGGTGCAGTGGGTTGGCTACGCCGGCGAGTTTCTGCGCCTTGATGGCATTCAGTTCGTGGTCGCCGCGGAGGCAGAGCGCGACGAGGCCGCCGTCGTCCGCGTCTACTACCAACGTCTTCAGTACCTGGTGCGCACCGCAGTTCAGGAAAGCGGTAAGCGTCTCGATGGTCTTCGTGCGCGGCGTTTCCACTTCGGCCAGTGCCTTGGTGGCTGCGGCGCGCGGTGCCGCGGGTGCCACGGCCTCGGCTTTCTCGACGTTCGCGGCATAAGCGTCGCCGTCGGAGAAGGCGATGGCGTCTTCACCTGAATCGGCGAGCACGTGGAACTCCTGCGAGCCCGTGCCACCAATGCTCCCCGTATCCGCTTGCACGGCGCGGAAGTTCAGGCGCATGCGGGTGAAGATGGCGTTATAGGCATGGTACATGGCGTCGTAACCGCGCTGCAGGCAGGCTTCATCCAAGTGGAAGCTGTAGGCGTCCTTCATCAGGAACTCGCGGGCGCGCATGACACCGAAGCGCGGGCGCACCTCATCGCGGAACTTCAGTTGGATCTGATAGAAATTCACGGGCAACTGCTTGTAGCTGCGCAGTTCGCGGCGAGCCAGGTCTGTCACCACTTCCTCGTGGGTTGGGCCGTAAACGAATTCACGCTGGTGGCGGTCCTTGAAGCGCAGCAGTTCAGGGCCAAACTGCCCCCAGCGGCCGCTTTCCTGCCACAGTTCGGCGGGCTGCGTGGTCGGCATCAGCACCTCCAAAGCGCCAGCGCGATCCATTTCCTCCCGGATGATGTTTTCCACCTTCCGCAGTACCTTCAGGCCCATCGGCAGCCAGGTGTACTGGCCGGCGGCGAGGCGGCGGATGAGCCCGGCGCGGAGCATGAGTTGGTGGGAAATGATCTCCGCTTCGGCGGGCACTTCCTTCAGGTTGGTAACGGGGTAGGCGGAAAGGCGCATGGGCAGGAATCTCGGCAGCAGACCAGAATCCGGTCAGTTTAGCCGAGGTGCAGTATCATTCCCCGGCCTTTCCAACTTCTCCCGGGACCGTGCATGCCAGCCGAAGAGCCTCTCCGCCCCAGGCGCGCCATCTACCTGCTGCCCAACCTGCTCACCACGGCGGCGTTGTTCGGTGGTTTTTACGGCATCGTCGCCGCCGTGAATGGCGAGTTCGAACGGGCCGCGCTGTCGCTGTTCCTCGCCGGCGTATTCGATGGCCTCGATGGCCGTGTGGCGCGCTGGACCAAGACCGAGAGTGCCTTTGGCAAGGAATACGACAGTCTTTCCGACATGGTGTCGTTTGGCGTAGCGCCAGCCCTTATCTGTTACCAGTGGGGCATTGCCGGCATCGCGGACTACGGTTCGGCATGGGCGCGCTTCGGTTGGCTCGCAGCGTTCTTCTACGCGGTAGCGGCAGCGCTGCGTTTGGCGCGTTTCAATACCCGCACCTCGTTGGTGGACAAGCGTTATTTTGAAGGGCTGCCGTCGCCTGCCGCCGCCGCGCTGGTCGCCAGTTTCATCTGGACTGCCGATACCTATAATCTGGGCGGACAAGCCGGGCTGGCCGGGCTGGCGCTGGGCTTCGGGGTCACCGCGTTGGCCGGGTCGCTCATGGTGAGTCAGTTTGCCTATTCCAGCTTTAAGGGCAAAAGCGGTGAGAATGGCGCCAACCGCCGCGTGAAGTTTGCTTCGCTGTTATTCGTGCCGCTGTTCTTCATCGCTGTGGCGTTGAACCCGCCCGTGGTGTTGTTGGCCTTCAGTGGTACGTTCGCGCTGTCTGCCCCTTTGCTGTGGGTTTTCCGGAAACTGTTCCGGCGCCGGCGCGAGACGGGCGAGGCCTGAGTCGTGGAGGCCCGCCGCCTCGCTTACCTCGAGGCCATGGGGCTCGAGGTGTTGGCCCTTCGCGGTACGCCAAGCGAACCTGCGGCAGTGTCCTTCGCTGCGGAAAGCAAGCTGATTGCCGCTAGTCCGGCGCCAGTTGGGGCGCCAGTTGGGGCGCCAGTCGAGGTTCCAACTCCAGCCGCCGCCCGCATTCCCGCCGTTGTTCCTGCTGTTGTCCCGAGTGTGCCCAAAGCACCCCTGCAAGCGCCTAAGCGCTCGCCGCATCCGGCGGGGCAACTCGCTTGGGAGCCGCTGGTCGCGACCGTCACAGGTTGCCAGCGCTGCGGGCTTTGCATAGGGCGCACACAGGCGGTTTTCGGCAGGGGCGCACGGCGCGCTCGCTGGATGGTCATTGGCGAAGCGCCAGGCCTCGAAGAGGACCGCGACGGCGACCCTTGCGCGGGCAAGGCGGGCGAATTGCTCACCGCCATGCTGCGCGCCTGTGGGGTGCAGCGCGACGACGTCTTCCTGACCAACGTGCTGAAGTGCCGCCCCGGGGACAACCGCGAGCCCGAGCCTGCCGAAGTGGCGGAATGCTTGCCTTACTTGCTGAACCAGATGGCGCTGGTGCAGCCGGAACTCGTCATCTGTCTTGGACGGGCGCCAGCACAGTACCTGCTCGGTACGGACCTGCCGCTGGCGAAGCTACGCGGGCAGGTGCACTACTTGCAGTCGCCGGCGGTGCCGGTGGTGGTGACCTACCACCCTACCTACTTGCTGCGGGCACCGCAGGACAAGCGCAAGGCTTGGGAAGACCTGCAGTTGGCGATGGCCCAGGTGCCGCCGCTCCTCGCGGAGCGGGAGGGCTGAGGTGGCGGCGAATCCGACGGATAGCGGAGGCGCGTCCGTTCGCGCAATGGCGCCGGCCAGCTTGCGCCAGCGGCGCATGCGCGAAAGTGACCTGTCGGCTGTCATCGCCATCGAGAACGAGAGCTACCCGTTTCCGTGGAGCGACCCCATCTTCCGCGACTGCCTGCGCGTGGGTTACACCTGTCGGGTCCTCGAGGACCGTGATGGGCTGTGCGGTTACGCCATTCTGTCGATGGGAGCAGGCGAGGCGCATGTGCTGAATATCTGCGTCGACGCCTCGCTGCGCGGCTGCGGCGCTGGGCGTCGGCTCCTGTACTGGCTGCTGCACCGTGCGCGCGGCGCTGGCTGTGAGGCGGTATTCCTTGAGGTGCGGCCATCGAATCCGCACGCCTTGCGCCTCTACGAGTCCACCGGCTTCGAGCAGGTGGGGCTGCGCCGTGGCTACTATCAGGCCGTGAACGGCCGTGAGGACGCATTGGTGTACCGTTTGGCGCTAGGCGGTTGGCCGACACCTGCGGTCGCTTTGGCGGCGCCTTTGCCCGGCGAGCCCTAGCGGCTCTTTGCGCGCCTTGGCGCTTGCCGGTGGCATCCCGCCGCCTGACAGCGCATCATTCGCGCGCTTGCCGGCCCTGCGGTCTTGGCGGGCGCTTTGCCGACCCTTGCTTTCCGGATCCTTTGCCATGAGCCTTCCCCGTCGCACCTTCGCCATCGTCTCGCACCCCGACGCCGGCAAGACCACACTCACCGAAAAGCTGCTGCTGTTCGGCGGTGCCATCCAAATGGCCGGCACGGTGAAAGGACGCAAGGCAGCGCGGCATGCTACCTCTGACTGGATGGCTCTCGAACAGCAGCGCGGCATCTCTGTTACCTCTTCGGTGATGCAGTTCCCCTACCAAGACACGATCATCAACCTGCTGGACACGCCGGGCCACGAAGATTTCAGTGAAGACACCTATCGCACGCTAACGGCTGTGGACAGTGCACTCATGGTCATCGACTGCGCCAAGGGCGTGGAAGAGCGCACTGTGAAGCTGATGGACGTGTGCCGCCTGCGCGATACGCCCATCATGACCTTCATCAACAAACTCGACCGCGAGGGCCGCGCCCCCATCGAGTTGATGGATGAAGTGGAAGCGGTACTGCGTTTGCGCTGTTCGCCTGTTACGTGGCCGATTGGTATGGGTCGGCGGCTGAAGGGCATCTACCACCTGCTGGAAGACCGCATCTATGCCTATGAGGCGGCGGAGAAGGGACGTGCGGGTACCAATTTCATCATTGAAGGAATCAGTTCGCCGGAGGCCGATGCTTTCCTCGGTGACGACGCGGCGGAGTTCCGCGATGAAGTGGAACTGGTGCGTGGTGCGACGCCTAGGTTTGACGCAGCGGAGTATCTGGCAGCGAAACTGACGCCAGTGTTCTTTGGTAGCGCCATCAGTAATTTCGGTGTGGAGGAGTTACTGAAGACTTTCGTCAAGGAAGCCCCTGGCCCGCGTCCGCGCGCTACCACCACGCGGGAAGTGCTGCCTAAGGAAGCCAAGTTGACGGGCTTCGTGTTTAAGATCCAGGCGAACATGGACCCTTCCCATCGCGACCGCATTGCCTTCATGCGGCTTTGCAGTGGTCGCTATGTGAAGGGCATGAAGCTTTACCACGTGCGTCTCGGCAAGGAGGTGCGCGTGGCCGATGCCCTAACCTTCATGGCCTCCGACCGTCAGGCTGCCGACGAAGCTTGGGCCGGTGACATCATTGGTCTGCACAACCACGGCACCATCGGTATCGGCGACACCTTCACCGAGGGCGAGAAGCTGTCCTTCACGGGCATCCCGAATTTTGCCCCGGAGATTTTCCGCCGCGCCGTACTCAAGGACCCCTTGCGCATGAAAGCCCTGCAGAAGGGCCTGGCGCAGTTGTGCGAAGAGGGCGCTACGCAGTTGTTCAAGCCGCTGCGCAACAACGACCTCATCCTGGGGGCGGTGGGCCAACTGCAGTTCGACGTGGTGGCGTTCCGCCTCGCGGACGAATATGGCGTGCAATGCGTGTTCGAGCCGGTCAGCGTGGCCACAGCGCGTTGGGTTCGGTGCGCCGACGACAAGAAGGCCGCGGAGTTCCGGGAGCGTGCCTATGAATATCTATCGATAGACCACGCCGGTGAACTGGTCTACCTTGCACCTACGCGCGTGAATCTCGCGCTGACGCAGGAGCGCTGGCCGGCTGTCGGGTTCCGCGCAACACGGGAGCACCTTGCTGCATGAAGACCGCTAGTGAACGCCGTGCCGTGCTGCTGCGCCGGCCAGTCTGGTCCTGGGCCCTCGTGGACTGGGCCAATTCGGCGTTTGCCACTACCGTGATGGCCGGGTTCTTTCCGGTGTTTTTCAAGCAGTACTGGAGTGTCGGGGTGGAGGTGACGGAAAGCACCTTCCGGCTCGGCATCGCCAACACGATTGCTTCGGCCTTTATCGCCTTGGGCGCGCCCTTGCTGGGGGCGGTGGCCGACCGTGCGGGACGACGCATGTTCTTGCTTATGCTCGCCACCTTCCTGGGGGCCACCATGAGTTGCGGCCTTTATTGGGCAGGACAGGGACAGTGGGAACTGGCCTCGGCCTTGTATGTCATTGGCTCGTTGGGCTTCTGGTGGAACAGCCAGTTCTCCGACAGCCTACTGACAGACGTCGCGGAGCCTGCGGAATACGATTTCGTTTCGGCCTATGGCTACGCCATGGGTTATCTCGGCGGTGGTGTGCTGTTCATCGCCAACGTGCTCATGGTGACGCAGCCTGCTTGGTTCGGGTTGCAAGACGCGGCCGAGGGTGTCCGGCTGTCATTTCTCACCGTGGGTGTCTGGTGGGTGTTGTTCACCGTGCCGGCCATGCTGTTCGTGCGTGAAGTGCGGCCGGCTGTCCGTCCGACAGTCTGGCGTGCCATGGTGGAAGGGGTCACTGAGTTACGCGGGACACTTTCCGGGCTGCGCTCCCACCGTACTTTGTTGGCTTTTCTGCTGGCTTACTGGTTCTACATCGACGGCGTAAATACCGTCATCAAGATGGCAGTGGACTATGGATTGTCGATTGGTCTGCCATCGGACGCCTTGCTGAAGGCCTTGCTGCTGACCCAGTTTGTGGGGTTCCCGGCCGCCCTCGCCTTTGGTGCTCTGGGACGCAAGTGGGGCCCACGGACGGGTATTTTCATCGCCATCGCCGTTTACACTGGAGCGACCGTTGCCGCGTCGTTCCTCCGTACCGAAAACGACTTTTACGCGCTCGCGGTGGTCATTGGGCTGGTGCAGGGGGGTATCCAGAGCCTCTCGCGCAGTTACTTCGGGCGACTGGTGCCGCCTGGGCGGGCGGGGGAATACTTTGGCCTCTACAACATGATGGGCAAGTTTGCCTCGGTACTCGGTCCCCTGCTGGCGGGCGTCACCGCGTTGTTAACGCGTGACCCGCGGCTCTCCATCCTGTCCATTGCCATCCTCTTCGTTATCGGCGCAGCTTTGCTGGCGCGGGTGCCCCGCGACGCTGGCTAAGGTAGATACCCGGCCCGTCGGTAGGTAGCGCCAAGCGGTATAAGCTTGCGCCGCCGCGCGTAGCTCTGTGGCGAGTGGCGGGTGCGCCATGGCCACGCGCTCGGCATAGCTCAGTTCGCCCTCGCCCGCAGCGCGTGGCAGGCCTGCTTTGGCTGCGCGCCGGCAGGCGCGGCGCCATTCTCTTTCCCACTTGGAAGGACGCCGCCAGTTACCGGTGCGCACTACCATCACGAACAGCACCGCTCCTGCCACGCCAAGTAGCGCGACGAGCGCACGGACGACGCTGCCAAGGCCGTCCTCGCCGAATCCTAATTTCGCCGCCAGTTGTTCCTGGGTGGCTCGATCGAATTGCAGAAATTGTTGCTGCCAAGCGGTGCGAGCTGCGTCCACCAAGGCGCGCGTCTCGCGAAGCCACCCCCAACGCGACGACCATCGACCGGGGACGGGTTCATCAGCGCCCAGCGCACTGTCTAGGCCTTGTTCCACGCGTTCAGGAGCAACCGCAGCGGTGGGGTCGATACGTACCCAACCTTGCCCAGGCAGCCAAACTTCCACCCAAGCGTGCGCGTCGGCTTGCCGTACCAGCAGGTATTTGCCGATGCGGTTCCATTCGCCTCCCTGGTAGCCCGTGACCACGCGCGCTGGAATACCGGCGGCACGCGCTACTGCCGTCAGCGCTGAGGCGTAATGGCCGCAAAAACCCTGCTTCGTTCCGAACAGGAATTCGTCTACCGCGTTGGTGTTGTCGAGTTGCGGCGGGGTGAGCGTGTAGGTGAACGGCGGTTCGCTGAAGTACTGCAGCACGGCTTGCAGTAGCTCGCGGTCGTCGGGATAAGTGGAGCGGAGTTGTGCAGTCCAAGCCAAGGTCTGCGGGTTCGTTCCTGCTGGCCACTGCAGTGCGCGGCGGCGTAGCGACAACGGCAGTTCCCCCGTAATGACGGCGGCGGGGTAACTCGTGGCCTCATAAGCGAGCAGTGAAGTTACCGGTTGCTCTGCTTGCACCGTGAGGTCCCAGCCTTGGCTGGCCTGCGGTAGATTCCAGCTGAGCCCACGCTCCAGCAGGGGCAGGTAGCGGTGTTGCGTGGCTTCCAGCAGCACGCGGTAGGAGATGGCTTGGCCCTGGGGTAGCGATGGCAATTTTGGGTAGGGCGTACCTCGTGCAGCACGCCACGTGCCACCGTCGAAGTCATGCAGTACTGGCCCGCGCCAGTAACGCTGCGACCGCGGCGGCAGTTTGCCGACGAAGAACACGCGCATCACGGGGTCATCGGACAGGGACAGTTCGCTGATGTCGCCGGGACGCATCTCGTCGCCCAAGCCGCTCAGCGCACGGCCATCTGCTGCCAGGGACCAAAAATGGCCTTCGATCCGCGGAACGAACAGGAACAGCAGCGCCGTGATGGGCAGGCCGTAGAGCAAGGTTCTGCCGGTTTGTCGCAGGAGTGGCAGTTCGCCGGCACTGCCGGGGGGGCGGGCGCATGCCACCAGGGCCGCCAACGCCAACCACAAGGTGCCAAGCGCTAGCAGCGCGGTGGTCGGTGCACCGCTGGTCAGGACGGCGGCGTACGTGAGAAATGCCGCCAAGAAAAACAGCACGCCGAGGTCGCGCCGGTCGCGGGTTTCGGTCAGTTTCAGGGCTGCCATGGTAACCAGCAAGGCGCTACCGGCCGCCAATCCGTTCCAGGTGCGGAAGGCGACCAACACGCCCATGGCTGCCGCCAACGCCAACAACAGCTTTAGCCAGTGGGGCGGCAACGGCCAGTGACGGGTGGTGACGAGCCAACGCCACAGGAGGCAGGCCGCCAGAAACCCGCTGACCAGCCAAGGCACATGGCCCCATAGCAAGGCACCTGCTGTGCCGAGGGCCAACAAGGCCGGCTTTAGGGTGCGAGAATCCAGCGCGGTGTTAGCCGGTTGCTGCACCTCGGCGGGCCTCAACTGCTGAGTAGGTTGGCTTTGCTCGGGTGGTGCCTGCCACGCGCGCTCCATCACCACGCGGCGGCCAAGGCGCGCTGAGGCGCGCCAGGCGATGCGTTGCCAGAGGTCACCTGCCCGCCAAGCGCGAAGGCTGACGATGTCGCCGTCGCCCGTCGGTGAGGCTGCCAGTTGCTCGATGTCACCGGCATCACTGCGCCTTGGCGTAGTAGCCGCCAAGGGGGCGGGGCTAGGCGGCGGCGGATGAATCCACGTCCAGGCACGGAACAGCCCGAGTGGGTATCGGGTAGCGAGACGAACCCGCCGTAGTCCGGGCGTGGGCGGTTGGGTCCAGTGAATGTGAACGGTTTGCCCCGGTACCAGAGAGGCCACTCGCGGCTGTAATAACCCTATACGAGCGGGGCCGTCGATTTCCAGGTCCGGGCGGGGTCTGTTGTCCGGAATGCGCAGGGCGAGATGAAAGTCGACTGGCCCGGTGGGTGCCGTGGTTTGTGCTGTTCCTTGCAGGTGTCCCAGGATGCCTTGCAGGTTGGCATGGGCTTGGTGCATGGCAACCCAGCCCGCGGCGGCCAACAAAAAGGTGAGCAGTAGGGCGAGATTGTTGCCGTAGTTCAGTCCGCCCACCAGCATGGCCAATAGCATGGTGGCGTAAGTAAGCCCTAGCCCCGTTGGTACGATGTAAAGGCGACGTCGATGGAGTTCGAACTCGCCGAGGTCCGCTCCTTGGCGGCGGAGTGTCCAGCGTGCAACGGCTTGCCGGAACCGGGACAAGTGGGATGCCTTCAGGGCACAGGAGTATTGGCAAGCAGGTCCGTCAGCACGGCCAGACTGCTAGTGGAGTTACGCGGCGAACCGATATTGCCGCGCATCTGCACGCGGTGCGCGACCACGGCCACGAAGACGGCCTGCAGGTCCTCCGGGATGACGCCGTGCCTGCCGTTCAGCAAAGCTTGCGCCTGCGCGGCCCGCAGCAGCGCCATGACGGCCCGCGGCGAAAGTCCGCCCTCGAGCAAGTCGTGGTGCCGTACGGCGCCGACTAGCGCTTGCAGGTAGTCGAGCAGGGCGGGGGAGGCATGGACACGCCGCACGCCTGCTTGGACTGCCAGTAATGCTTCGCGCGACAGGCACGGTGTGAGGCGTGCCACCAACTCGCGGCGGTCCTCGCCAAGGAGTAGCGCGCGTTCATGCTCTGCGGACGGGTAGCCCAACGATAGCCGCATGAGAAAACGGTCCAGTTGGCTTTCGGGCAGTGGGAACGTGCCTGCTTGCAGTAATGGATTTTGGGTAGCGATGACGAAGAACGGCACCGGCAGTATGTGCGTTTCGCCGTCTACGGTGACTTGCCGTTCTTCCATGGCCTCGAGCAACGCGCTTTGCGCCCGCGGGGTGGCGCGGTTCAGTTCATCCGCCAGCAGCACTTCCGCGAATACGGGGCCGGCATGGAACACGAAGGTGCCCGTAGAGGCATCGAACACCCGGCTACCGGTGACATCCGCGGGGAGCAAGTCGCTGGTGAACTGGAGACGACGAAACCCCAGCCCGAGGGCGCGAGACAAGCTATGCGCCAGCGTGGTCTTGCCGACGCCGGGTAGGTCTTCCAGCAGCAAGTGGCCGCCGGCCAGCAAGCACGCCAGCGACAGTTCCAACTGTGGGCGTTTGCCCAGAACAATACCCTCCAGCGCCGCGAGCACGGGCCGCAGCGTTTGTCGGGCGGCCTTCGCCTCCTGACTGCCCAACACCATGGCTTACGCGCCCGCCAGCGCGCGTACGCGGGCCAACTGGGCATCGAAGGTGGCCAGTTCTTGAGCAAATTTTGCGATGCGTTCGCGTTCCTGTGCCACCACCGCTGGCGGCGCATTGGCGACGAAGCTTTCCTTCGATAGCTTTGCTTCTGCTTTGGTTACTTCAGCCGAAATTCGGGCCCGCTGCTTCTCGAGGCGAGCAATTTCTGCGGCCACATCGATGAGGCCCGCCATGGGCACCAGCAATTGCATCTGGTCCACCAAGGCCACGGCAGATTCCGGCGTCGTGGCGCCTGGCGCGACGATTTGCGGAGGCTCCGTATTGGCGAGGCGCTCAATAGCCCGACTGTTCGCTGCGAGACGTGCCAGTTCGCTGGGCGAAGCGTCCTTCACCAACACTACGAAGCGCTTGCTGGGTGGAATATCCATCTCGCCGCGAATGCGTCGCAAGCCGAGCACTACCTGTTGCACCCAGCCGAGTTCGGCTTCGGCCGCTTCGTCACGCGCGCCGGCCACGGGGTAAGGCTGCCGCATGATAGTGGTAGCTTCCATGCCGAGCGCCGGAGCAGTGCGCAGCCAAATCTCCTCGGTGATAAACGGCATGAGCGGATGCAACGCTCGCAGCGTGGTTTCCAGCACTTCCACGAGCGTAAGGCGTGTGCCGCGCTTCTGCGCCTCGGTGGCCGTGTCGGACTGCAGCACTGCCTTCGACAGTTCCAGATACCAATCGCAGTATTCGTACCAACTGAACTCGTAGAGCGCTTGCGCATGAGCGTCGAGACGATAATCCTTGATGCCGGCCCGTGCGCTGCCAACGGCATGGGCCAGGCGCGAGCGAACCCAGCGGTCTGCCAGCGATAGTTCGGCACCCTCCGCGCTAAGGTCCTGCCCTTCGGTGGTCATTAGCACATAGCGCGCAGCGTTCCATAACTTGTTGCAAAAGTTGCGATAGCCCTCGATACGGCCGACGTCGAAGCGAATGTCGCGCGACAAGGTGGCGAGCGAAGCGAACGTGAAACGTAGCGCGTCCGTGCCGTAGGCAGCGAGGCCATTGGGAAACTGCTGGCGCGTCGACTTTTCGATGCCTGCCGCGAGATGTGGCTGCATAAGGCCCGTGGTGCGTTTTGCCACCAAGTCCTCGAGGGCGATGCCGTCGATGAGGTCGATGGGGTCGAGCACATTACCCTTCGACTTCGACATCTTCTGGCCTTCGTGGTCGCGGATGAGACCATGGACATAGACCGTGCGAAATGGCACGTCGTCCATGAACTTCAATCCGAACATGATCATGCGGGCAACCCAGAAGAAGATGATGTCGAAGCCGGTGACCAGTACTGCGGTGGGGTAAAAGCGGCGTAGTTCCGGCGTCTTCTCCGGCCAGCCCAACGTGCTGAACGGCCAAAGGGCAGAGGAGAACCACGTGTCGAGCACGTCTTCGTCGCGGGTCAGGGCGAGGTCGGCGGCGAGCGAATGCTTGGCGCGTACTTCCACCTCAGCGCGGCCCACATAGATGTTGCCGGCGGCGTCGTACCACGCTGGAATGCGATGGCCCCACCACAACTGGCGGCTGATGCACCAGTCTTTAATGTTGCGCATCCATTCGTAATAGGTGCGGTCCCAGTTGGCGGGTACAAACTGGATGCGGCCGTCTTCGACGGCCTTGATGGCCGGTTCCGCGAGCGGGGCAATGCGCACGTACCACTGGTCCGTCAGCCACGGCTCGACGACGGCGTTGCTGCGATCGCCGCGCGGCACCATGAGCGTATGTGCTTTCACTTCTTCCAGCAGGCCGAGCGCTTCGAGGTCGGCCACGATGCGCTTACGCGCCACGAAGCGGTCGAGGCCACGGTAGGCCTCGGGTACGTCGTCCGTCAAGCGCGCATCCTTGGTGAGGATGTTGAGCAGTGGCAGCGCATGGCGCTGCGCCATCTCGTAGTCGTTGAAGTCATGTGCCGGCGTAATCTTGACGCAGCCGGTGCCGAATTCGCGCTCGACGTAGTCGTCCGCGATGATGGGGATATCGCGGCCGGTGAGTGGCAGACGGATATGCTTGCCCACCAAGTGCGCGTAGCGCTCGTCTTCCGGGTGCACGGCTACTGCAGTGTCGCCGAGCATCGTTTCCGGGCGCGTGGTAGCCACCACGAGATGCCCGCTGCCATCCGCGAGCGGATAGCGCAAGGACCACAGTGAACCCTGCTCTTCGTGCGACAGCACCTCGAGGTCCGAGAGAGCGGTGTGGAGCACTGGGTCCCAGTTCACCAAGCGCTTGCCGCGGTAGATGAGGCCTTCGTCGTGCAGGCGCACGAAGGTTTCGGTGACCGCCTTCGACAGACCCTCGTCCATGGTGAAGCGATCGCGGGTCCAGTCCAGTGAACTGCCGAGGCGACGCAACTGCCCATTGATACTGCCGCCGGACTGGCCTTTCCAGGTCCACACGCGTTCTAGGAAGGCGTCACGGCCCAGGTCGTGACGCGTCTTGCCTTCGGCGTTCAATTGGCGTTCCACCACCATTTGCGTGGCGATGCCGGCGTGGTCCGTACCCGGTTGCCACAGGGTGTCGTTGCCTTCCATGCGGTGGAACCGCACGAGCGTGTCCATGACCGTATTGTTGAAGGCATGCCCCATGTGCAAGGTGCCGGTGACATTCGGCGGCGGAATGACGATGCAGTAAGGCGGCTGACCATCGTCCTCGGCGCGTGGCGGAAAGCAGCCTTCTGCTTCCCACTTGGCGTAGAGACGCTGCTCGATGTCCTGGGGCTGGTAACTCTTGTCCATGTCGGCTCGCAAGGGAATTCGGAAAGCGGGAGCGGGGTTTAGCCCTAGGTTTAGCCCTGGGTTCAGCCTTGACGCAGCAGGTAGTCCACCAGCAGGGGTACCGGGCGTCCGGTCGCGCCCTTCTGAGCGCCCCCGAGCCAAGCGGTGCCGGCGATGTCCAAATGGGCCCACTTCAGGCCATCGGTGAACTTCGACAGGAATGCGCCAGCCGTGAGTGCTCCAGCATCGCGACCACCGATGTTCGCGAGGTCCGCGAAGTTACTGCGCAGCATCTCCACGTACTCATCACCCAAGGGTAAGTGCCAGGCACGGTCGTCGGCGCGACGGCCAGCGGTGTCGAGGTCGCGGATGAGTTCCTCGTCGTTGCCCATGAGGCCCGAGTACGGCGCACCCAGCGCCACCACGCACGCACCGGTGAGCGTGGCGATATCGATGACCACCTTTGGCTTGAAACGCCGCGAATAGGTGAGGGCATCGCACAGGATGAGGCGGCCTTCTGCGTCCGTGTTCAGTACTTCGATGGTCAGCCCCTGCATGGAGCGCACTACGTCGCCGGGCTTGGTGGCACGGCCACTCGGCATATTCTCGCAGGCAGCAACAATACCAACAACATTCACCGGGGCACGCATCGAGGCCAGTGCTTCCAGCGTGCCGAACACGCTAGCCGCACCACCCATGTCGAACTTCATTTCATCCATAGCAGCGCCGGGCTTCAGGCTGATGCCGCCGGAATCGAAAGTGATGCCCTTGCCGACCAGTGCCACCGGCGCCACGCCGGCAAGGCCGCCGTGGTATTCCATGACGATGAACTTCAGCGGTTCATCCGAGCCACGGGCAACGGACAGAAACGAGCCCATCTTGAGTTTGCGCACCTCGGCTTCGCCGAGGATCTTCACGCGCAAGCCCTTATGGCGACGGGCAAGGTCCTTGGCGGTGTTCGCCAAGTGCGAGGGCGTGCAAACGTTGCCCGGAAGGTTGGCGAGGTTGCGCGTTAGCGCGACGCCGGCCCCGATGGCGGCGCCTTCCTCGAGGCCGCGCACGGCTCCCTTGAGGTCGCCCTTCTCGGCCACGGCTAGGCCCAGGCGCGCTAACTTTGCCGGTGCCGGCTGCTTGGCGGACTTGAGGTCATTGACGCGGTAAAGCGCCGCGAGTGCGCCTTCGGCGAGGAAACGCGCGCGGTAGTAGGTGTCCGTGTCTGGCAGGGGTTCCTGCGCAAACAGCACGATGGCTTCGGTAACCTGCGTCTTGGCGAGGGCCTGCACGGTACTGGTGATGGCGCGGCGATAGCCCTTGCGCGACCAGGATTTGCGCGCACCGAGTCCGACCAGCAAGGTGCGGGGAGCGCCTTCCAGTAGCCAAGTCTCACCGGCACGTCCGGCGAAGTCCCCGGCCTTCAGCAGCGCAGCAATACGACCCTTCTGGCGGGCGTCGGCGGCCTGTCCGGAGGCGGCCATTTCGCCGCCTTCGTAGACCCCAACCACGGAACAGGCCGCGGACTTCGAAGACGGGCCACCCGCCACTGCGTAGAATTCCATTTGAGCACCTCTGGACGGTAGCGGCTTGGGCTGCGCGGGCGGATGGTGTAGCGTCACGCCGCGAGCTGTTGCCAAAGGCCCCAAGTGTACTTCATCCGTCTCGGAACCTTCGATCGCTACGTCCTCCGCGAGGTCGCCACAGCGTGGATGGCTGTCACGGGAGTGCTGTTGGTCATTCTCGTGTCGAATCAGGTGGCGCGGGTGTTGGGTCAGGCGGCCTCCGGCCAGTTGCCGCGCGAAATTGTCGGGGCTGTCATTGCCCTCACTTCGGTACAAAACCTCACCGTGTTGGTCCCGGTGGGCATGCTGCTGGCGGTGGTGATGGGCGTCGGCCGGCTGTACCACGAAAGCGAGCTGGCAGCGATGAAGGCCTGCGGTCGCGGGCCGGCCTCCTTGTACCGGCCCATCCTGCTGCTCGCTACCGTTGTGGCCTTGGCTTTGGCCTGGCTCACCTTGGACCTCGCCCCCGCGGCCTCGGCACGTGCGCAGCAACTGAGCCGCGAGGCCCTGCGCAATGCGCAGTTCGGCCAACTGGAGCCGGGGAAGTTCCGCTCATTCGCTGGTGGTAAGGCTGTTTTCTACGCTGAGTCCGTAACACCGGAGGGACGTCTGCTGGGCGTCTTCGTGGAACGGCGTGATGGCGACGCGGTGGAGGTGGCGACTGCCACGAGTGCGACGCATGAGGTGGCCGAAGGCGGAGACCTGCACGTCATCCGTTTGTTCGATGGCGAACGCTACGAAGGAACGCCCGGCAGCCGGGAATTTCGCCGCATCCGTTTCGCCGAGCATGCCATTCCCGTGCGCGTCACGGTGGGCAATACGGGTGCCGACCGCCGTGAGGCCAAGACTACACACGAACTTTGGACGTCCGGTGACGCCGGCGATCTCGCGGAATGGCAGTGGCGGGTGTCGCTACCGCTTATGACGCTGGTGTTGGCGTTGCTCGCTGTGCCTTTGGCGGAGTTACAGCCGCGGCAAGGGCGCTATTCCCGCATGGGTTACGCCATCTTGCTGTACTTCATTTACAGCAACCTTATTGGTGCCGCACGCGTGTGGTTGGAAAAGGGCAAGATTGGCCCTTGGGTCGGCGTCTGGTGGGTACACGTGCTGGTGGTGTTGCTGGCCTTGTGGTTGTTGCACCGGCAGTCGCCGTTGTGGTTGCGTCGCCGTGGCGCCGTAGCACCGCAGGCAGCCGCATGACACTGCTCGACCGCTATCTAGCGAAGACTGTGCTGCTTTATACGGCGCTAGTCATGGCTGTGTTGCTCTCGCTCGGCGCTCTGTTCGTTTTTCTGCGTCAGCAGGGAGACATCGGTCATGGCTCCTACGGTACGTTAGATGCCTTCCTGTTCACCTTGTGCCAGTTACCCGGGCAGGCATTTGAACTCATGCCCATGGCGGCGCTGGTTGGTACCTTGCTCGGTCTGGGAACCCTGCAACGTGACGGGGAACTCGTGGTCATGCGGGCGACTGGCATTTCGGTTTGGCGCCTAGCCTTTGCCGTAGCGGGTGGAGGAGCCGTGCTCTCGGTGCTGATGCTGGTGCTGGCGCAGTGGGTGGCGCCCTCGCTCGACTTGCTATCGCGCCAGTCGAAGGCCTTTGCCCGGTTTGCTGATGTGGAGCTCGGCACCCTGACGGGTGCCGGCGGCGCCTGGGTACGTGACGGACGCTATGTCATGTCCATCGGCCAGCAAAATGCGGATGGGCGCTTTAGTGCGCTGACCGTGTTCGAGTTTGATGAGCAACGGCGACTGGTCGCCATGGCTTCGGCGGCTTCCGCACGGACCGTAGACACCGGTACTTGGGCGCTGGAGGGTTGGCGTGAAACGCGCGTGACTGCCAGAGGCGTAAGCGCGGTGGGCCCCCGCGTGGAGAACCTGCAGACCGGCCTTTCGCCGGATTTCCTGGGTCTCGCTGTAGTGAACCCGTCGTCCCTTTCCATCTCCGGGCTCTGGCGTTACGTGGAGTACCAGCGCCGCAATGGTCTTTCTGCAGTTCCCTTCGAAATCGCCTTCTGGTCGCGGGTCGCGCGGCTGTTGAGCGTCATCTTGGTGTGCATGCTGGCGGTGCCCTTCACCTCGGCACTGGCCCGTTCCGGGGGCGGCGGTCGGCAAACCGTTACGGGTATTTTGCTGGGCGTGGCTCTGTTTCTGTTCACGCGGACGCTGGAAAACAGCGGTCAAGTTTATGGGCTCGACCCGGTACTTATCGGTTGGGGCCCGTCGGTGCTGCTCGCTACTGTGACCGGCGTGCTGCTCGCTCGAGCGCGCTAGCAGAAACCCCGTTGTGCGTCGCGGCGTGCAACACAGCACTGCCGCGCTCCGGGCAGGCGTTCAGGACCCGTTTCAGTCCTTGGGTGGTTCAGGAACCACCACCACGCGCGTTCCAGACCAAAAATCGTGCAGTGCGCCTTCGCGCTTCCACACCAGCCAACCGGCGTTTGCCAGCATTGGCAGACATAGCACCAGGGCCAATAGGTAACGCTGTTGCATGAGGCCCAGTGCGGACATGAGCAGCAGCAGATAGAACGGCGCGGCGCAGCCCAAGCGGCGCAGCACGCCTCCCCAGTGCAGCAAGGTGCCATCCGGGTATTCGGCGCGTATCTTCCACGCTTTCATGCCTAGCGTTTGGCCCGCTTTGCGCCAGCCATAACCGAAATAGAGGGTGACAAAGGTGAACACCAGCAGCAGGTTGGCCAGTCGCTCTATCAGCGAAGGCGCCTGTAACGTCCCTAATGGCCGCGACATACCCCCGGCGCCGATGAACACGAGAAGTCCGGCGATCATCGCCAGAGCCAGCAGCAGCAGGCCGTCATAGAAGCCGGCAGCAAAGCGGCGGAACAAGCCGGCCAGGCGTGGGTCCGTGGCGGTGGTTGTCGCAGTCATGTGTCACTCCGTGGGGGGCGGCGTTAGGATACGCGAAGGGCGACGGTGGACGAGGCCGGTCATGGTGATCGGCCGGCGCAACCCGAGGAGCAGCAAGCCATGACGGCAGGGGTGAAGGTGTGGGACTGGCCAGTGCGCGTCACGCATTGGGTGTTGGCGGTTGCGGTGCTGGGTGCTTGGTGGACGGGCGAACGTCTCGAAGAGTGGTTTGTGGTTCACCGCGCTTGCGGTATCACAGTGCTGGTGACTGTGCTGTTTCGGTTGGGTTGGGGCCTGTTCGGTACCCGCACAGCGCGCTTCAGTTCATTTTTGGCGGGCCCTTCGGCAGTGGTTCGGCACTTGCGGGAATTGGCATCGCGGCGCTTGCCCGCCCATGCGGGTCACTCGGCCAGCGGAGGTTGGGCGGTGCTTGCCCTGTGGTTGGCGGCGCTGGCGCAGGCTTCCACGGGGCTGTTCGCGAACGACGAGGTGATGAACGCTGGGCCGTTCTACGCGTGGGTATCTGGCGACCTCAGTGAGGCTCTGACGGCCTGGCACGAGGAAATTTTCGAGTTCCTGCTGGTGCTGGTGGCGGTGCATGTGGGCGCTGTGCTGGTTTACCGTTTCTGGGGTGGGCAAAACCTCTTGCCCGCCATGCTGGGGGGGCGGCGTGAAGATGTGCCGGCGAGTGAGGATATCGGCCCGGAACTGCCGTGGCGTGCCGTGCTGTGGTTGGCGGTCGTGGTGGCGCTAGTAGGCGGCTTGTTGTGGTTGGCGCCGCCGGCGGTGCTGGACGCCTTTTAGTAGCGCGTTGATTTTTCACGCGCTCCGGAAACGAAGAGGCCCGCATGGTAGCGGGCCTCGTCACCAACGCGGCACCCCCTGAAGGGCTCCGCTTTACCGGTTTTTAGTGGTCGTCTACCTTGAACTTGTCATGGCAGGCGCCGCACGCCTTCCCGGTGGCCACGAAGGCCGGCTTGATTTGGTCGAGCTTGCCGCCCTGCGCGACGCGAGCGAGATTCGCCGACGCCGTTTCTAAGTCCTTTGCCAGTCGGTTGAACTCGGCCGGGTTGGCGTAAATGTCGTCCTTGGCTTCGGTCTTCTTGGCGCCCTTCGTCGAGGGGTGGAAGCCTTCGGTAATCATCGGGGCCAAGGCCGCGACGCGAGCCGCCTGGGTGGCGAAGCGAGCGCTATCGTAGGGCGTTTGGCCCTTCACCACGGCAGCCATGGGACCGAAGTTCCAGCGAATGAGGTTGAACACGCTTTGCCGGTATTTCACGTAGTGTTCGGGCTTGGCGCCACCGGCCGGTGATTCGGTGTGGGCAGTGGCGGAAACGGCTAGGCCGGCGCAGAGGGCAGCGGCGACCAGTGCGGATCTGATGGAACGGGAACGCAGGAGCATGGATATACCTCAGTTTGGATGCGGTGCCACCATGTGACAGCGGTACCTAACGAAAGTTTACACCGGGTTTCGCGGCTAGGCAGTGCCAGCGCCTTTACAGGCGCCGGCACTCCCTTTGGCGCCAGGTGGCCTTCAGGCACCGGCGAGAAAAATGGCGAGCGTGCAGCCAAAGCCTGCCATCCAGACCACCGTGCGCAGCGTGGCGAGGTCTGCCAGGTAGCAGCCGAGATAGGCAACGCGCGCGGCGACGAAGGCGAGCGCGAGGGTATCTACCTTGGCTTCCGGTGCGGACTGCAGCGCGGAAAGGATGACCGCTACCGCGAACAATGCAAAAGCCTCCCAGGCGTTTTGCTGGGCCGCATTTGCCCGTTGTTGCCAACCGGACAGTTTGGCCAGCCAGTCGCGCGGCGTGCGATTGTCGTAGCCCTTAACCCCAGCCTTCGCGAGGCTCACGGAAACAATCGGCAACAAGCCGGCAGTCAGTACACACCAGTAAGCAATTCTCATGGTCAGTCCCCCAGGGTGTTGTTGGTATTGTCGAAGTTGGCGCCCTTACAGGGCCTCGGTCGTGATGAAAATGGGTGAGTCGGCAAACGTCTGGAACTCGGCGGCAACGCGCTGCATGGTTGGCGTGCTGATGTCGTTCATCAGGCCGGTGGGGTCGCTTAGACGCAGCACCTCAATGTACTGGTAAGGGGCACTGTCGCCGCCACCCAGCAGGCCGGTGGTGCGTAACACCTCGAAGCCCGCGACCGAGGGTAGGGCATTCACGATCGGCAGGTCTGTGGTGCGAGCCCAGTGTTCATAGGCGGCGACGTCGGTGCCGGCCTTTAAGTTGAAAAGCACGATGATGGTGGACATGCAGCGCTCCGCAGGGTGGTAAGCGACTTGTTGAATATCGCCGTTGAATATCGCCAGGGTGCAAACTCCCGGTTCGCAGATCCCTACCCATACAAGTCTGTTGTCGTCGCCCACCCGCTGTCAATGACTGCACGGACCCGCGCGGGACGCTGCTAACATCCGCTAGGTCTCACTTTCGCGGAGTTGTGCACTGATGACTGCCACGCCTGATATCGATCCGCCATCGTCCTTGTCGCCGCCCTTGTCAGCGCCTTCGTCAGCGCCTTTGGGCCGGATTCGTGCGGTAACCCTGGGTTGCCCTTCTTTGGCATCCGCGGAAGCGGTTTACGTGGCGGCGCTCGGCTACCGCGTCGTGGAGCGAGGC
>Ga0164294_10001455_pt1 | contig 22004 bp, 20 predicted proteins | sample GEODES005metaG_FD_111479 | JGI IMG/M metagenome (GOLD analysis project Ga0164294, IMG submission 111479) | Oligotrophic lake water microbial communities from Sparkling Lake, Wisconsin, USA - GEODES005 metaG | ecosystem: Environmental > Aquatic > Freshwater > Lake | place: USA: Sparkling Lake...
AATTGTTTCATCGGAAGCGGTTGTTTCGTTCAGAGATACATCCCCAGGTCTCGGGCCGGTCTGACCCCGCGGAACCGTTCGCTCTGTCTGGGGTGTTATTGGCAGTTCTGATTTTCATCCTGGAAATTGCCCATATCGATATGCAGACCGGTTCGTTGGCCTCTGCGGTGCTGATTGCCTCCTCGGTCAAGGTCCCGAGGTGAACTGCTCGAGCTGACGACTGGCCTGGGCTTGCACCCTTGATTGCTTGCCGACCTAGCCGTCACACTGCTGATGGCGTTGCCGACGTCCGAGATGCTGAGTTCATTTCGGGCCAGGGGAAAGGAACGGGAAGAATTGCCCGAGGCGGAACATGTTGAATCGGCCGATACATTGATTTCGCCACCCACAGTTCTCAAACGAGTAGGGGCGCGAACACAACTATGACCAAACTTCGAGCAGTACTCATCCGCAGATGGCCCATCCTTGTGGCCGCAATCGTGCTCGGCATACTTGCCGGCTACCTCAGCGCGTTCCGAAGCCAGCCAGGTAACCGCCCGGTGCAATACCGAGCGGAGCAGGTAATCATTTCGAATCGTTCTGCCTCGGGCATCTCTGGTTTGGTCGAACAGGACACACTCCGCCTGACGCGTGGTGAGGTCCTCAAGCAGGCTGCCGATTCGCTCAATGAGTCCGACACGGCGAAGTTGGCCAAGCAGATCGCAGTCGATACGAACTCTGCAAAGAGTTCCATCACCGTCTACACCTTTGACCCAACAGCAGAAGGGTCCGCCAAACGAGTCGATGCATTTGTAAAGGCATTCCTCAATGTCGTGAATGCGGAACTACGGGTCGAAGAAGAGGGGAAACTCGCCACTCTGAAGGCACGGGTCACCGAAGCAATTTCTGCGCTCGAGGAGTTCGACACAGCGAACCCGCTCGCAGCAACCCCCGCACTTCTCCCCTCAACCGATCCCGGCACTCAGGTCCTTATCCAGAAGCGATCAAAGCTTGAGGGCGACGTCGATAAGGCAAAGAGCAATTACGACGATGCCGTTGTGGCATTCCAGAGCAAGCCTCCCTACTCAACCCTCGGTGCAGAGAACCCCAAGGTTGATGAGCCTCAGCTGCTCTCAGTTCCTCAAAGCCCACTGTTCCGAGCCGGTCTGCTCGGCGGGTTGGCTCTAGCGCTCGCTGCATTGCTCATCATGTTGCTCGAGCGCATCAATCAGCGGATCGACACTCGCGAAGAACTCGCAGAGATCGTCAACATTCCGATCATTGCGGAAATTGGGCATCTCGGGCCGAAGCGTCAGACGTTCCACGCCGACGGACGGATTCGTCTCGATGGAATCTGGGCGGAGCATTACCGACGCATCCGTTCAGCGGTTCAATTCGTGCAGGTTCAGAATCGTCGGAACACAGGACCGGGACTTGATCCCGCTGTCGGCCGTGGCTCCGGTCCCAACGGACATGTGCCGTCGCCAGGAACTGAGTTGCCAGCGGTCCACGGTTCGCTGCTCAACCCTGACGCTCCGGAGCGAGTCTTCCTCATCACTTCCACGCTTCCGGGCGAGGGAAAGTCGACCTCCACTGCCTTGACCGCACTTGCCCTAGCCGAGGTAGGTGTAGAGACCTTGGTGATCAACGCAGACTTCCGTAAGCCTCGCGTTGATGGTCTCCTTGGTTCCGACAAGACCGTGACCCTGGAAGACCGTGCTCGCTTTGATATTGACCGACCCAGCATCGACCAAGTGGTGCGCCCCAATGAGGTGCCGCATCTGTGGACCGCAGCAAGTGGTGCGCCTACCTATGACGTGGGCCTGCGAATTGAAGCTGCTCGCGAGGTTGCTCAGGAAGCCGCACGGCGCGGCGCCACGGTATTAATTGATTCCACCCCGATTCGTGTTGCCAATGACACGATCGACCTGCTGCCTGCAGCCGACGAGGTGTTGTTAGTTGTTCGTACGGGTCGAAGCACCGTGGAATCTCTGCAGGACACCATTGAGTTGCTAGAGCTTCACAACGCTCCATTGCTCGGCATCATCCTCATCGGCACCCGTGGATCCCGTGAGTTGTACGCCTATTACGACTCGTATTACACCGAGGTCGAAGGCAGTAAAAAGCGTTCTGGGCGTAAGTCCAAAAATCGTTATGGTCCTGACATCGTTGCTGCAGGGAATGAACCTCAGCGGATGAAGAAGTCAGGCCGCAAGGCGGGTAAGGGGAACGTTGTTCCCGAGCCCGTTCCAGCTCACGCCGATGCCTCACTGATGCCGCCTGTGGCCCCTTTGGAGCAACCCGCTCCGGTTGTGACACCTGCGGAAGTGCCCGCAACCACGCCGCCGCCTCTGCCGGCGTTTGTCCCGTCACCGGTCAACGGAAACGGGTCGAGCAATGGCGCTCCCGCCACTCCGCCACCGCTGCCATCGAGCATGCCCGTGCCTCCTCCGTTGCCGCCGGTCCTTGCCAATGGAGTGATGGTGTCGTCGCCGGCGACCACCTTCCCGGTACCAACGCCTCCGCCAGCGGATGCGGCGCCTGCCGCGCCTACGCTGCCGCCGCCGTACCAACCGCCGTCAGCGAACTAGCAGCTCGGTTCCCCTTAGGGAACCTGGGGTAGAAGCGAGGCTGGCTCTGGCGTTGGTCCACTGACTGGGCCGTGTACCTGTGCGAGCCGTTCCAACTAGCGCTGTTCGGACCTCTCCATTTGGCTCAGAGAGCGTCGATCCGTTCAGCGCAGCGTGAGCCGCTTAACTTGCAGCGTGAGCCGCTTAGCGGGTGAGGTCTGCGAGCGAGGTGGCGAGACCCAAGGCAAATCGGCGATATCCATCGGGATCGCGGTAATGCCGAGTAATCGCTCGAGCCCTTCCGTCCCGATGAGCCACGATGCCGCTGCGCATAGCAAGGTGCTGCTCTGCAAGGTGGAGTCGAAGGTTGGAGTCCCCGTTGTCGAGGTCAGTGGCCGCAAGACGCTTGGCAATCTCCTGGACGTGTGCCCGGTAGTAGTCGGCGCGACCGACTTTCTCGGAGCGGTTGGCCACGAACTGCCCTGCGTGCAACGCCAATCGCGGCGCGAGCCGCCGGATTTTGAGAGCGGGAATTCCAATCTGCTGAGCAGGGTGAATTCGGTACTCGATGAGCCGCTCTGGAATTGTCATTACCGGTCCGAGAGCAGCCGCAACTAGCGAGATCCAGCGGTCGTACATGATGTCGCCAAGGGCTGGATGCACTCCGGCTGGCATCGGAAGAATCGCCGGCACGAGTTCTCTACGAAACGCTGCCGTGCATCCCGACACGACCTGTCGTCCGAGCATCGGACCAAATGGATCGAGTTCCATGGTTCGCCAAACTCGGGGAGAGAATCCCGAGACTCGCCATCGCGAACCACCGATTCGTTTCCCTTCGGCATCAATTAGAACGGCATCCGAGAAGGCCATGAGCACATCGGGCTCCCGGGCCATCCGGCTTGCCATGACGGCGATCTTGTCGGGTCGCCAGCGGTCGTCCTGATCACAAATGGCAATGATTTCGCCGCTGGATCGAACGATTCCTTCCTCGAAGTTGGGGCTGGTGCCAACGCGATACTCCTGCAGGACCAACTCAACGGGAAAGGGCGCTCGCCGAGCAAATTTCTGAAGAATCTCTTGCGTCCCGTCGGTCGAGGCATCATCAACTGCAATGAGCTCATCGGGCAGCTGGGTTTGCTGCACAAGGCTCTCGAGTTGCTCCTCTAGGAACTGCGCTCCGTTAAAGGTTGCAAGAACTACTGAGACTCGCTCGCGAGCTGGAGTCCCAGCATTTCCCCCTTTGGACATAAGGTTTTCAGCATACCTACGCGTTGTCGGTGGGCAAGGAAAAAGATTTGATGCCGACCATCTTTGGCGTCGACCGACTCGCTGAGTAGTCTCGCAGCCGATGTCGAACCCCCTGAGCGATCTCCTTCGTTCCTACTTGACGGTAGGGATCTTTGCCTCCCTCGGATTCGTCCTGGTAGGGCTGCTTCTGGTTCTCTCCTGGGCGATACGTCCCTCTCGCCCTCAAGCCCAGAAATACATTTCGTATGAATCCGGCGTGGACCCTGTGGGGGACCGCTGGTCGCAGAGTCAGATTCGGTATTACATCTTTGCGTTGCTCTTCGTGATGTTCGACGTGGAAGCTGTCTTCATCTTTCCTTGGGCCACACGCGTTGAGGCCTATGGCGTGTTCGGGCTTGTGGAAATGTTGTTGTTCATCGGCATCTTGCTGCTGGGCCTTGTCTATGCATGGCGCAAAGGGGTGCTCAAATGGGCTTAGGTCTGGTCGAGAGCGGCAAAATGCCAAAGCCGCTGACGAAACTCCTGAATCTGTCTCGCAAGTACTCCATCTGGGTGTACCAGTGGGGCCTTGCTTGCTGCGCTATCGAAATGGGCGCCGCGTTTGCGTCCCCTCGCTACGACGTGATGCGTCTCGGGGTCATTCCATTGCCGGCCAGCCCTCGACAGGCCGACCTTGTGGTGATTTCCGGCACCGTGACCGACAAAATGGCTCCTGCCATCTTGCGGCTGTACGAGCAGATGCCCGACCCGAAGTACGTCATTTCAATGGGCTCATGTGCCAACTGCGGCGGCCCTTACTGGGACAGTTACTCAGTGACCAAGGGCATCGACCAAATTCTGCCGGTCGATGTCTACGTGCCTGGTTGCCCGCCAAGGCCAGAGGCGCTCCTTGAAGGAATCGTTTTGCTCCAGGAGCGCATTGCTGGCGAAGACATGGCAGCCCGCTGGCGTGGCGAGTCGATCGTGGTGTGCGAGTAAATGTCTGACACAACCGCCACCGACACCCCGCCCGCACCGACCGATGAGTTGCGTGAGCAACTCATCGCGAAACTCGGCGATGCGCTCGGCGACAGCCTGATCGATTCTCATCTCCTGCCCGGCACCGATGTGTGGGTTCGAGTTGCTACCGACGCATGGGCAGAGGTCGCAGAAGTCGCTCGACACAAGTTGGGCGCCAAGTACTTCGGCTTTTTGTCAGTCATCGACTGGCTTCCCTCGCCATTTGGCCGCTCAATGGACAGCGAGGTTGATCGTGTGCTCGCTGGCGAGTCCGGCACACCAGAGGCTGGCGAAATTGTCCAAGGTGTGACCGGCGGGGATTCACGGTTCCAGGTGTTGGCTCGAGTCGCCCATGTCGGCGAACCCGGCAACTACTGGGGTATTAACCTCAAAGCCGACATCCCCGACGATTCTCTTGAAGTGAGCACTTGGGTAAAGACCTACGCCGGTGCTGATTGGCATGAGCGTGAGGCATGGGAGATGTTCGGAATTGGCTTCGTTGGCCATCCCGGGCTTCGACATCTGTATCTCCCGGGGGACTTTGAGGGTCATCCCATGCGCAAGGACTTCCCCCTCTTGGCCCGTCAGGTGAAACCTTGGCCAGGAATCGTTGATGTTGAGCCCATGCCGGGCAGCGGAGACGATGACGCCCCAGCAGAAGAGGGAGCAGAGTCGTGACCGCAATCACCGACCGCCAAAAACTTCAGTACATCGCAGCGCAGGCCGCAGATGCCCGAGTAAACGTAGAACTCGAGACCGAGGGCATGACCCTCAATATCGGTCCTCAGCACCCGGCAACTCACGGAACACTGCGCATCGTTGCCCGTCTCGATGGTGAGCAGGTCATAGCTGCAGAACCCATCTGCGGATACATGCACCGGGGCTACGAAAAACTCACTGAAGTTCGCACCTACGCGCAGGTCACCACGTTGGTGAACCGCATTGACTGGCTCGGAAGCTTCGCCAACGAGGTGCCGTTCATTCTGGCGGCTGAACAACTCATGGGAGTTGAAGCGCCGCCTCGGGCCCAGTGGATTCGCACGCTCCTCTTTGAGATGTCGCGAATTTCCAACCTGATTTTGTTCCTGGGCGACATGGCGGTGCAGCTCGGTGCGGTGACGCCAGCTTTCTTCGCCTTCCGTGACCGTGAATACGTTCTTGATCAGATCGAGCGAGTAACAGGTGGTCGGTTCCACCCCAACTTTGACCGCATCGGTGGCCTGAAGGACGACCTTCCCAAGGGTTGGCTCGCAGACACCAAAGCAACCATGGACAAAGTCCGTAGTTTCTGCGACGAAATCGAAACGCTGCTCATGGGAGCGGAAATCTTCCAGGCTCGTACCCGAGGGATCGGTGTGATCCCGCACGACGTGGCGCAGCAATACGGACTCTCCGGTGCAAACGCTAGAGCCTCAGGCATTGACTGGGACCTTCGTCGAGATCAGCCCTCGGGCATGGTCTACTCAGAGTTGGATTGGAAGGTCATCACGCACCCTGATGGCGACTCCTTCGCTCGGTTCTGGGTCCGACTCCAAGAAGTTCGCGAAGCTGCCAAGATCGTTGAGCAGTGCTGTGATGGCGTGCCAGGCGGCCCGATCATGGCCAAGGTGCCCCGAATCATCAAGGTCCCCGCAGGCGAGGCCTGGGTCTCAACAGAAAACCCACTCGGCGAGATGGGTTACTACGTCGTTTCCAAGGGTGACCTGACGCCATTCCGGGTCAAAATCCGATCGGCAAGCTTCAATAACGTGGCGATCGCGCCGTGGATTCTTCGGGGCGTCTACGTTCCTGACATCATCACGATCTTGGCGTCGCTCTACTTCATTCTGGGGGACATCGACCGATGACCCAGCAGCTGCTTGTTGGCCTCCAGATGGCCTACTGGCAAGAAACCCTTCTCAAACTTCTTCTCGGTGTGGCGGCGATTCTGTTGCTCACCGGCGGGGTCGTGTACCTGTACCTGTTCAAGTTCGTCTCCTTCATGCAGAGTCGACTTGGTCCGATGGAAGCAGGCCCGTACGGCTCGCTGCAGTTGCTCGCTGAAGTCGGTAAGTGGCTGCAGAAGGAAGACATCTTCACTGAGGACGCCGATCGGTTTGTCTTTGGTTTGGCTCCTGCAGTGGTGCTGGCGTCCACGTTCTTGATGTTCGTGGTGATCCCCGCCGGCCCCGATGCGGTGATCTCGGATCTCGGGACCGGCATCTATTACGTACTCGCAATGTCGTCCATCTCAGTGCTTGGCATCCTGATGGCCGGCTGGGCCTCGGCCAACAAATACGCATTGCTGGGCGGTTTGCGAGCAGCGGGCCAGCTCATTGCCTACGAACTTCCCCTTGTTCTCGCAGTGCTCGGTGTGGTCATTCAGGCTGGCAGCCTCAACCTGCAAGACATCGTCGCTGCCCAGTCCGGTGGATCCATCTTCGGCTGGACGGGCATCGGTAGCCCCTACATCCTCACGCAGTTCATTGCGTTCGGAATCTTTCTGATTGCGGTGCAGGCCGAATTGACCCAGACGCCGTTCGATATGCCAATTGCTGAATCCGAGCTCGTTGCTGGTTATCAGGTTGAGTACACGGGCATCCGGTTCCTCGTGTATTTCATCTCGGAGTTCGCAACAGCAGTGGGCTTCGCTGCAGTGGCCTCCACCTTGTTTCTCGGGGGATGGGCATTGCCTGGTTCGTGGGGGCTCTCGGATGCAACCATGACAGTCGTTGGACCTTTGGTCATCGCCACTAAGGCGGTCCTTCTAGTTGGAGTGGTGTTCTGGACTCGGTTCAGCCTGCCCCGATTCCGTGAGGACCAACTTCAGCGTTTGGCGTGGAAGTTCCTCATCCCGATTGCCCTCGCCAACATTGTGGTGACCGGAATTCTGAAGGTGGTGTTCTGATGCCCAAGCCCCAGATTCCTGGAGTCCTTAAAGGTCTTGGCGTCACCATGCGCACGGCCAAAGAGACGATGTTCCCCGACGGCATGCTGCGTCCGCCGTCGCCGTCAAAGGGCGCTGCCACCGTGCAGTACCCGCATGAGGCTGACACTCCTGCAGATCGCGCTCGCGGAGTGATCTCACTCAAAGAAGAAAACTGCACCTCGTGCATGCTGTGCGCTCGAGAGTGTCCAGATTGGTGCATCTACATCGAGGCGCATAAGACCCTCGCCCCGCCGCGCCGAGAAGGTGGAAAGCCTCGTCAGGTCAACGCCCTTGACCGCTTCGATATCGATTTTTCCCTGTGCATGTATTGCGGCATCTGCGTTGAGGTTTGCCCGTTCGAGGCACTCTTTTGGAGCCCGGAGTATGAATACTCCGAGATTCGCATCCAAGATCTTCTCCACGACAAATCGCGCCTGGCGCAATGGTTCGAAACAGTGCCCGACTTCGAGGCTCTCGAGTCAGGGTCAGAAGTAAAGGTCAAGAAGGTGCCTCGATGAGCAACCTTCTCGCAGCTGCTGCTTCTACCTCATTTGCGGCGCCGGCGAATGTGGCCTTCGCCGTGCTTGCGGTGTTCATGATTGCCGCAGCGGTGCGAGTCGTCACCACAAAGAACGTGGTCCACGCAGCCCTCTGGCTGGTGGTCGTACTCGGCGGAGTTGGCATCAATTACTTGCTGTTGCAGGCAGAGTTCGTTGCCATGACTCAGTTCTTGGTCTACCTCGGCGCTGTGGTTGTGCTGTTTCTCTTCGGCACCATGCTCACTCGGGCCCCCCTCGGAGTTTCTGATGACCTCGACAACAACCAGCGCGGTCTCGGGATCTTTGTAGGTGTGCTGCTGTTCGTGGTGATCGCATTTGCCACCATCACCATGTTCACTAACGACAAGCTCACATTCGAGGCCTATGACGGCCGTGTGACCACGGCTGGCTCGAACGGCCGAACTCAAGCGGTCTCAGATGCCATCTTCGGCAGCTACCTGATTCCCTTCGAAGTGGTCTCAGTTCTTCTGCTCGCCGCTCTTATTGGGGCCATCGTGCTGGCCCGGCGGGACTGAGGAGGCTGAAATGTTGCTGAACCAATTCCTCTTGCTGTCCGCCATTCTTTTCAGCATCGGTACCTACGGAGTCATCGTTCGAAAGAACGGCGTGTTGGTACTCATGTCGATCGAACTGATTCTCAATGCCGTGAACATCAACCTCATCGCCTTCAGCACCTATTGGGGGCTTGGTGGGCAGGTCTTTGCGCTCTTTGTTATTGCCGTAGCTGCAGCCGAAGTTGGCGTTGGCCTGGCAATTGTTCTCTTGATCTATCGCAATAGGCGATCGATCGACATCGACACTCTCGACGAGCTGAAGGGCTGAGCACGATGTGGTTCTTCACTCATGTTTGGATCATCCCGGCACTCATGGTGCTCTCGTTCCTCGTGATTTTGCTGTTTGGCAAGCGCATGCCAAAGAAGGGTTCCGAGATCGGCATCCTCTTTGTGGGCATCGCGTTTGTGCTGGCTCTCGCTACCGGCGCCAACTGGTGGACCTGGTCCCGCGGTGGTCCTGAGGTCACCGGTAAAGCCTCCGAAGCTGCGGCGTTGTCGCATGTCCAAAAAGAGTGCGCACCGGTCGCTGCCAAGGAATACGAAGAAAGCCAGGAAGAAGGCAAAGCCGAGGCTGCAGAGTCAAAGGGCACCAAAGAGAAGTCCGGCGAGGGCGCCTTTGGTCGTTCAGTTGCTGCAAAGGCTTCGGAGAAGGGCGGCGAGCCTGAAATCGCTACCCGGCCTGTTGTCCGCTGTTTGACTTGGTTCCACACGGGTGACGACGTCATGACCGTCGGCACGTTGGTAGATGGACAGTCCGTCCTGATGCTGATTGTGGTCACGCTCATTTCGCTGCTGGTTCACATCTTTTCAACCGATTACGTAGGCGGCGATCGCCGTTACACGCATTACTTCGCCTTCCTCAGCTTGTTCACCGCCTCGATGCTGTTCTTCGTGCTGAGCGAGAGCACCTTGCAGATGATCGTTGGCTGGGAGTTAGTGGGCGTGTGTTCGTTCGCGCTCATTGGCCATTGGTGGGAAGAGAAACCAAATACCGACGCGGCCCTGAAAGCCTTCCTCACCAACCGCGTGGGCGATATTGGATTGCTCGTTGGAATGTCAGTGCTGTTCTTCGGTGCTGGTCGCTCGTTCTCTGTCCTCGACGTCAACATCCTCGCCAACGAGGGTGCGATCCGGCACGTCGTGCTCCTAGTAGCCGCGTGTTGCCTCATCACGGCAGTGATGTCCAAGTCCGGTCAGTTTGTGCTGCACACTTGGCTGCCCGATGCCATGGCTGGACCGACTCCGGTATCGGCGCTCATCCACGCTGCGACCATGGTGGTAGCGGGTATCTACCTCGTTGCTCGGTTGTATCCGGTGTTCTTCAGCGGCCTCTCAATCGCTGGCTCCTCGGTCAACCTGCTTGCCGTGATTGGTGCGGTCACTGCGCTCTTTGGTGCACTTTTGGCCTTCGTCCAAAAGGACATCAAGAAGGTGCTCGCCTACTCCACGGTTTCCCAGTTGGGATTCATGGTGTGTTCGCTCGGCGTGGGGGCATGGACCGCAGCGATGTTCCACCTCTTTACCCACGCATTCTTCAAGGCGTGCTTGTTCTTGGGCGCAGGATCACTCAGCCATGCGTGCCATCACAGCTTCAACATGGTCGACGACATGGGCGGGCTCAGAAAGATCATGCCCAGAACGTTCTGGACGTACGTCATCGCCACTGGTGCTTTGGCAGGAATCTTCCCGCTGTCTGGCTTCTGGTCGAAAGACGAGATCTTGGCGGGCACCGGGTCCTTCCCAGGGACAGAAGGCGCTAACGGGAGCTATCACTTCATGTTGGTCATGATGTTGCTAGCGGCCTTCTGTACCGCCGCTTACATGACTCGCACAATTTGGTATGCCTTCTTTGGCGAGTTCCGTGGTCACGGTCACCCGCATGAGTCGGGTCCCCGAATCACTGTGCCGCTGATGATCCTGGCAACATTGGGCGCTGTGGCTGGTCTCGCCAACCTTCCGCCCAGCTTGCAGATCATCGACGTGCCATCAGGTGTGGCAACTCGCTTCGAGAAGTTCGTTGAGCCAGTGGGGCTCTACTTCCCAGCGATCAGCCATGCCGGGTTCAATCTTGGACTCGCTTTGCTCTCGCTCGGCGTAGGCATCTCCGGCATCGTTGTGTCGTATCTGTACTTCTGGAAGGGCTCGTTCCGCTGGGCTCAAGGCCTCTCCTCACGGAACAAGCTCGCCGGACGCGGCAAGAAATTCTTAGAAAACAAGTACTACCTCGACTGGCTGTATACCGACGTCATCGTTCGATTTGTGAAATACCCCTTGGCCAACGCTGCGAACTGGTTCAACCAGAACGTTCTTGACGGCGTGGTTAATGGAGTTGGCCGCGGTGCTGTGGGCACCGGGCGCTGGGTCTACGACAACGTCGACCAAAAGGTCGTCGACGGCACCGTGAATGGAATCGGTGCTGGCGCAAGCGGAGCAGGTGGCGTTTTGCGTCATCTGCAATCCGGCCGGATACAGCAATACGCAGCGTTGTTCTTCATCGCTGCCGCAGTGCTGACCGGTGTGTTCGTGGTGGCAATCGGCTGAGCAGCTGACGATCGAGTAGGGAGTGCCACAACCAATGATGAGCTTTCTGAACGACTGGGGTCTGATCCTCACCACGTTCCTGCCGCTGGCGGGAGTGATGGTGATGTTCCTGATTCCAAAGGAGTCCGAGAGCACGCACCGCATGGTGGCCTTGGTCACCTCGCTGGCGGCGGCCGTGATGGGCGTGCTCATCATGGTGAACTTCGACTACGGCCGAGCAGGTCGATTGCAGTTCGTGGTTGACCGGTCATGGATCTCATTGATCAATAGCCGGTTCATCATGGGCATTGACGGTCTCTCATTGCCGCTGTTTGCCCTCACCTTGCTGATTGTCCCGCTGGTACTTATCTACAGCTGGAATCACATCCCATCGCCGGGCAACCCCAAAGCGTTCCTCATTCTGATTCTTATCCTCGAGACGGGAATGATTGGGTCGTTCGTTGCAGAGGACCTGATTCTCTTCTTCGTGTTCTTCGAAGTCGTCTTGCTACCGATGTACTTCATGATCGGTGTCTGGGGCGGTCCAGATCGTCAGTACGCATCAATCAAGTTCTTCCTTTACACGCTCTTTGGCTCTGCGCTCATGATCGTGAGCTTCCTGTCGCTGTACTTCATGGCGAAGGACCCAGCCACCGGTGAACTTCTGCGCACCTTCGATATGCGTGCGTTGACTGAATCTGGCGGCGCAGGCCTTGCCCGAACCGCAGCGATCTTGATCTTTGGCGGCATGTTCATCGGCTTTGGCATCAAGGTCCCGATGTTCCCGTTCCACACATGGCTCCCAGATGCCCATACCCAGGCGCCAACACAGGGTTCGGTAATTCTTGCCGCCGTCCTCCTGAAGCTTGGTACGTACGGGTTTGTGCGCATCGCCATTCCCATGGTTCCCGTAGGAGCCCGAGTGTGGGCTCCAGTCATCGGTGTGCTGGCGGTCATCGGCATTATCTACGGTGCGCTCGGTTGTTTGGCGCAGACCGACATGAAGCGACTTATTGCGTTCTCATCCGTGGCCCACATGGGCTTCGTGATGCTCGGCATTGCAACCTTGACCGACTTCGGTATCAACGCCGCGGTGTTCGGCATGGTTGCTCACGGTCTCATCACCGGCATGTTGTTCTTTGTGGCCGGCAGCATGAAGGAGCGGTTCCATACGCTGGAAATCAAGCGCCTCGGCGGACTTCTGGTTCAGGCCCCCAAGATGGGCTGGATCCTGGGCTTTGCCACGATGGCGTCCCTCGGTTTGCCCGGTTTGGCTGGATTCTGGGGTGAGTTCCCTGCGATCCTGTCTGCCTACAACCCGGCTCCCGGCTTGAGCGTCCCATTGTTTCGGACGCTCATGATCATTGCTGCGGTGGGTACGGTTCTTGCCGCTGGATATTTGCTCTGGCTGTATCAGCGGACTGCCTTTGGTACTCCAAAGGAAGAGTTTGCAAACGATTCAAGCATCCACGATGTGGAAACCACCGAATGGATCGCATGGTTGCCAATTTTGGTACTCATCGTGGTGCTGGGTGTTGTGCCCTCACTCATCTTCGATGTGACCAACCCCGCGGTATCACTCCTCGTCGCAGGCGCGCAGGGCTGAGCACATGTATGGCCTGATCCAACAGCTCGCCCCCGGGCGGTTCTCGAGCCCCGCCGTGGACTTCCACGCGCTCGCGCCCGAGATCATCCTTCTTGCCACTGTGGTGGGCTTGGTCCTGTTGGACTCCATCAAATTGGAGCGGGCCCGTGCCCTCATGCCGGCAGTGGTCAATATTGGATTGCTCACAGCCCTGGTGCCGTTGGTGACATTGGCGTCGAGCGGAGAACAGCGGTCGCTCTTTGAGGGCTCCTATGTCGTTGACTCCATGTCCCTGCTGCTCAAAGCGCTGTTCTTGGTCTCGGCGTATGTAGTGGTGTTGCTCTCTACCAACTACGTCGCTGAGGGCGATTATTGGGAAAGCGAGTACTACACGCTGCTCGCCAGTTCCGTGCTCGGCATGTTGGTGATGGCGTCGAGCCGTGACCTTGTCGGCATTTTCGTTGCCCTCGAATTGCTGTCGATTCCTGCGTACATGCTCGCCGCTTGGCGCAAGGGAGATTCGAAGTCCAATGAGGCTGGTCTGAAGTACTACCTCATGGGCGTTTTCGCATCGGCGGTTCTGCTCTACGGCATGTCGCTCGTCTACGGGGTCGGTCGCTCAACTCGGCTGTCAGAGATCGCCGGCAACATCGACAAGCTCGGCAACAAGGGCGTGCCCGTGGTGACGCTGGCCATCTTGTTCACCATTGTTGGTTTCGCCTTCAAGGTCTCGGCGGTGCCGTTCCATACCTGGGCGCCAGACACCTACGAGGGTGCTCCCACACCCGTCACGGCGTTCCTTGCGGTGGCCTCAAAGGCTGCGGGATTCGTAGCGCTCATTCAAGTGGTCTTCTACTGCTTTGCCGTCCGGCCAGACATCATTCAGCCGGTGTTTTTCGTACTCTCTGCGGCCACCATGACCGTCGGTAACCTCATCGCGCTTCGGCAGACCAATCTGGTGAGAATGCTCGCCTATTCCGGTATTGCTCAGGCTGGGTTCATCCTTGCGCCGTTCGTGGTGATTGAAGATGCAGGCACTTCAGCGCTGTCGGCCATCGTGATCTATCTCGTTATCTACGCAGCAATGACACTTGGTGCCTTTGCGGTTGTTATTGCGGTGTCCCGAACCACCAAATCAGCGGAGTTGTCCTCATTCGGTGGTCTGTTCAACTACATGCCCGGAATGACTGTCGCAATGACTGTGTTCCTTGCGTCGCTCGTAGGAATCCCTCCCCTCGGTGGCTGGTTTGCGAAGTTCGGGGTGTTCAGCGCCCTGCTTGAGGCCAACACGCCGCTCGCTCTGACTCTGGCGATTGTGATGGCAGTCAACACCGTCATCGCTGCGTTCTATTACCTGCGGGTCGCCAAGACGATGTGGTTTGATCCGGTGCCCGAATCCTCATCGAGCATTGCGCTACCAGTACCGACCAGCGTCAACGCTGCGATTGGCTTGGCGGTAGTTGCAACGTTTGTGTTTGGTGTGCTTCCCGGGTTGCTGAGCAACCTCGCTGACTTCGCTCCGATCGCAATCGGCCGCTGAGTTCGACGTGGCCGACGATGCCACGCCCGGGCAACCGTTGAACGCTGCAGACGTTATTTCTGAGCGGCTCGCTCGGTTTGGTTCGATTCCGTTCGACGAGTTCGTTGAACTCGCTTTGTACGCGCCTAACGCCGGGTTCTTTGCCCTTGGCGGTGGCGCAGGGCGAGCGGGAGCGGACTTCCTCACCTCGCCTGAAGTTGGTCCACTCTTTGGCGCCGTGCTCGCCCAATTCCTTGATCAGCGCTGGACTGAACTCGGACGTCCCGACCCGTTTGTTGTAGTCGAAGCGGCGGCGGGTCGTGGCGCCTTGGCGTTGGCTGTGCTCAAGGCTCAACCTCTTTGCGGACCAGCCCTTCGCTATGTCTTGGTAGAGCGCTCAGCAGACCTTCGGGCACGGCAGGGGGAGTACCTCTCGCTAGCGCAACCATTTGAGATGCTCGGTCCGGTAGCTGATTGCGACGATCCAGCGCCCTCGCCGGTGGAAGGAATAGGCCCGCTTGTCTGCTCGCTGTCGGAGATGCCCTCAACGCAGTTCATTGGCGTGGTGTTGGCCAACGAACTGCTCGACAACATTCCGTTCCGCCTAGTGGAGAAGTCCGCCGCGGGGTGGAGCGAGGTGCGCGTTACCCAAGATGCCTCCGGGTTTGTCGAGATGCTCGTTCCTTGCGATTCCACCACAAGTGAGATGGCGAGCAGTCTGGTGCCCGATGCTCAAGTGGGGTCACGGATTCCCCTTCAGGGAGGTGCCGCTGAGTGGGTCACTACGGCACTCGGTTTGATTGATCAGGGATCGCTGCTTGTGGTGGATTACGGAGTCATCACCTCGGAACTTTCGGCTCGCCCGCAGTCGGAATGGTTGCGGACCTATGCCGCGCACGGGCGTTCGGGGTCGCCGCTTGAGCATCCCGGCTCCAATGACATCACGACAGAAGTCGGACTTGACCAGATTCAGCGACGACAACCGGCGTCGAGCGTCACGACCCAAGCTCAGTGGTTGGCGGATCATGGAATCAAGCAACTCGTGGATGAGGGTCGACGCCATTGGGACGAGCGAGCGGGAATTGGTGACCTTGCTGCTATTGCCGGCCGCAGCCGAGTGATCGAGGCCGAAGCGCTTACTGATCCATCTGGCCTGGGTTCGTTCGCTGTTCTTGAATGGCGAGTTCAGGGCGATCGCTAGCCATCGCCTTGGCGGCACCCGGTGAGTCGCTCACAATCGAGCGTCCACGATGTCAGCCGCAGCAGGAGTGAAGGCCACGAGCGTGGTGATGTAGATCGTCGGATCTGGGACACCGATCCATTCGTAACCGGTGATCTGCGCAACGCTGCGGCGACCGACCGCCATGCGAGCTGCGTCGTAGGGATCAATTCGAAGTGATGCCGCTGCATCGGGCGAACCAAAGGTGTGCTCGCCGGCGAGTAGCCGAATCTTCGGGAGCTCTTTGTGGGCGATTCGCTTCGCCCAACCTTCGCCGATGATCGAGACAATCCAATCGAGAGTGGGTCCGAGGTCACCTCCGGGGCGCTGCACTGCGCCCCGAACATCCTGCTCGTGAGTCCACAAGTCAATGAGTAAGCGCGGGTCGATCTGATCCTCAATTGGCTTCAGCGCCTCTTCGAGCTGAGGGCCAAGCCGGTCCCACTCCTCTACGAGTTCTGGGAGTGACCGATCGGCCCTTGCGACCACTTGTGCCGCCGTCCATGGGTCGGTAGCGACCCCTTCGAGTCGACCTGCGAGGACGTCATCGGCGACACCGGCCATGTGGGCAAAGACTTGTCGCACCGTCCATTCCGGAGTCGCTGGAACAAGCGCATCACCCTCCGATTCGGTCAACTCTCGACCTAGGTCAATGAAGGAGCAGCGGTTTGTTCGGTAAGTGGAGATCAGCCCCATGGTCGAACCTTAGCGACCTCGGTCTACGGTCTAACGTCTCGGACCGAGCACGCAGGGGGCCTGATGTCAGACGAAATCACTTTGGAAAACGGTAACGCCCAAGATGAGGCGGCCACCATTGAGGACTATTTCCACGAAAATCGAACTTTTCCTCCAAGTCCAGAGTTTGTGGCAGGTGCAGTCGCTAACGACCCTGCCATCTTCGACCGGGCCGCTGCTGACCCGGCAGCATTCTGGGCAGAACAAGCCCGCGATCTGATTACGTGGTTCCGCGACTTCGAGACCGACCTCGAGTGGGAACTCCCATTCGCTCGCTGGTTTGTTGGTGGACAACTCAACGTGAGTTACAACTGCCTTGATCGCCATGTTGATGCTGGTCGTGGCTCCAAGGTGGCGTTTCACTGGGAGGGTGAGCCCGGTGATACCCGCACCATCACCTACTCCGAACTCCTTAATGAGGTCTGCCAGTTCGCCAATGTGCTGACTGATCTAGGAGTTACTTCAGACGATCGAGTGTGCATCTACATGCCCATGATCCCTGAGACCGTCGTGGCAATGCTGGCCTGCACAAGGGTCGGCGCCGCTCATTCAGTGGTCTTTGGAGGATTCAGCCCTGATTCGCTATCCGATCGAATCAACGACGCTGGCGCCGCTGTGGTGGTGACCGCAGACGCTGGTTTCCGCCGGGGGAAGCCGTCTGCGCTGAAGTCGAATGTTGACGCTGCAGTCGTCCAATGCCCGACGGTGCGGTCAGTTGTGGTGGTGAATCGCTGCGGGACCGATGTGGAGATGGTGGACGGCCGTGACCATTGGTGGCATGAGCTCGTCGATTCTGCATCGGCTCATTTCGAACCGGTAGCGCTCGACAGCGAGCACTTGATGTTCTTGCTGTACACCTCGGGCACCACCGCTCGGCCAAAAGGCATCATGCACACCACGGGTGGGTATCTCACTCAGATCGCTTGGACGCATCGCAATGTGTTTGATCTTCGACCCGACACCGATGTGTATTGGTGTGCCGCCGACGTCGGTTGGGTGACAGGACACAGCTACATCGTCTACGGGCCGCTCGCCAACGGAGCCACTTCGGTGATGTACGAAGGCACCCCGGACTCTCCTCGGGAAGAACTTCGAGAGGGTGACGATCCCTCGACCTGGTCCAAGGATCGACTCTGGGACATCATCGAGCGCTACGGCGTGACTCAGCTCTACACGGCACCAACGGCAATTCGGACATTCATGAAGTGGGGAGCGCAGGAACCTGCTTCCCATGACCTGTCGAGTCTTCGGTTGCTCGGAACCGTGGGGGAGCCCATCAATCCTGAAGCATGGATGTGGTATCACGAGCACATTGGTGCTCGTCGCTGCCCAATTGTGGACACCTGGTGGCAAACCGAGACCGGCGGTCACATGATTTCGCCGTTGCCTGGAATCACTGCAACCAAGCCGGGCTCAGCCTGTGGCGCCTTGCCAGGTATTGGAATCGAAGTCGTCGATGATGCCGGCAACCCAGTCACAAAAGGCGGCGGGTACCTCACACTCACCACACCATGGCCAGCGATGCTGCGCGGAATCTGGGGCGATCCAGAGCGCTACATCGAGACCTACTGGTCTACCTATGAGGGGCGTTATTTTGCCGGAGACGGCGCCAAGATCGACGAGGATGGCCATATCTGGCTGTTGGGCCGAGTCGACGACGTCATGAATGTTTCTGGTCACCGAATCTCCACAACCGAAGTGGAGTCGGCATTGGTCGATCACCCATCTGTGGCTGAGGCTGCGGTTGTGGGCGCCTCAGATGAGACCACTGGCCAGGCGATCGTTGGTTACGTGATTCTTCGAGGAACCAGCGAGCCAAGTGACGAATTGCGCGAGGAAATCCGTCAGCATGTGGCCGCAAAACTCGGTGCCATCGCTCGACCGAGGGCGGTCATCATTGTGCCTGATCTGCCGAAGACGCGGTCTGGAAAGATCATGCGTCGGTTGCTGCGCGATGTGGTCGAAGGACGGGCGCTCGGTGATACCACCACCTTGGCCGATCAAACAGTGGTGGAAGCAATTAGGTCCCGAGCTGACTCGCCGGCGGCAGACGAGGACTAGGTCGCTGCAGATTCCGGTGTCTCAGCGACCGGTAGTCTGCGGCCGTGCCAACTTGGGATACCGAATTTGAGAACTGGTTGTGGCGCGGCGAGGAGCCGGCCACGCCTGGGCCCACCGTTGTATTCGACATTGACGGCGTGCTCGCAGATGCCGCGGGGCGCCAGCACTACATCGAGCATCCTTACCGGGATTGGGAAGCCTTCTTTATGGCGTGCGGCGAGGACCCGCTCATCAGCGAGGTGGCCCGTCTGCTCGATGTGATTGATGCCGATCATCGGGTGGTGCTGTTGACCGCCCGACCGATGCGTGTGCAACCGCAAACATTGGGCTGGTTGGCCCGATTCGGACTTCGTTGGGATCTTCTCATCATGCGGGACTTCGGTGATTACGCCGCTGCTCGCAACTTCAAACAGCGAACCGTTGCTGAACTCCGCCATCGGGAGTTCGACCTTCGTCTGGCTTTTGAAGACGACCCTCGCAACGTCACCATGTTCCACTCGCAAAATGTGCCGTGCGTCTACATCCACTCCGGGTACTACGAGTGATGCACCTGCGGTTCGTTTTTCTGATTTGATCTCCTCAGTTGGTCAGGAGGTAACCAATGGTGAACAACGCAAAAACTGCACTGCTGCTCGCGGGGCTCGGTGCTCTTTGCATGGCAGTCGGATCCCTGTGGGGTCCCAACGGGTTGGTACTGGGTTTGCTCGTAGGGCTGGCAATGTGCGGCAGTTCGTATTGGTTCTCCGACAAACTTGCGATCCGATCAGCCAAGGCAGTGGAAGTCTCGTCGGAGCAAATGCCGCAGTATCACGCCATCGTGAGCGACCTCGCAGTCCGAGCCGGCATTCCAGTTCCACGCCTGTACGTCTCACCTGAACAGCAGCCCAACGCATTTGCGACCGGGCGCAATCCTTCTAATGCAGCGGTCTGCGTCACCGAGGGGCTCTTGCAGGTCATGACGTGGGAACAGATTGGTGGTGTCCTCGCCCATGAATTGGCGCATGTGAAGCACCGTGACATCTTGATTGGATCGGTTGCTGCGGCCGTTGCGATGGGCATTACTTTTATTGCCAGCATCGCCCGTTGGGGAATGATTTTTGGCGGCGGAAACTCCGAGGACCGAGACAGTCCGATCGTCGGATTTTTGATGCTCATGTTGGCGCCGCTCGCAGCCGGGCTCATTCAAGCGGCGATTAGTCGAAGCCGAGAGTTCGAAGCTGATGCCGAGGCTGCTCGTCTGCTGGGGAGCGGTGAGTCGTTGGCATCAGCGCTCGAACGCTTGGAGGTTGGCGCCCGAACAATTCCGTCGCACGTCAATCCAGCAGAGGCTTCCGCCTACATCGTGAACCCGCTGAGCGGCAGAAATTTCGCCAATATGTTCTCGACTCACCCTCCCACCGAAGAGCGCGTGGCGCGACTGCGTTCTGGCAGCTGGAAGTAGCGGGCTAGTTCGCTGAACGGGTCAGCGCCTCCGTTGAACAGCTCCATTGCTCTCGCTGAAGAGGTCAGCAGCGTTCGCTGAACAGGTCAGTCGCGCACGCTGAACGGGTCAGTCTCGGAAGTTGCCGAACTGCAACGGAATGTCGAAATCGTGTTCCCGGCACGACGCCATGACGGTTTGCAGGTCATCGCGCTTCTTGGCAATAACCCGAACTTGTTCGCCCATGGTCTGCGACTGCACACCCTTTGGAGAGTTCTCTTTGATGAACTTGTTCAACTGTCGCGCCTTGTCGGAATCAATCCCGGCAACCAGCTTGACCTCTTGGCGAACTGCTGCTCCTGAGGCCTCCTCCACCTTTTCGTAGGTGATTGCTTTCAACGAGACCTGGCGCTTCACCAGCTTTTCTTCAAGTACTTGCCGCAAGGCTGCGAGGCGGTCTTCGGTGCTTGAACGCAGCGTGATGGTGTTCTCACCTAACTCCAATGACGAGTTGGTGTTCTTGAAATCAAAGCGGTTGACCACCTCCCGCGATGCCTGGTCGACGGCGTTACGAATCTCTTGCATGTCCACTTCTGAGGTGATGTCAAAGCTGGGCACGGACGCTCCTGGACTCGGTCCGGCAATGCCGGATTCTCTCGTTGCGGTTCCCGACGCTATCGTGCGAGTCCCTAATAGGGGTCGGTGCCCGAGTGGCCAAAGGGAGCAGGCTGTAAACCTGCCGGCATTGCCTTCGAAGGTTCGAATCCTTCCCGGCCCACATATGGATGTTCTCCGCCCGCCGAATTCGGCGGGCGGAGGCAGTTTTGGAGTTGGAGTGCATGCTGTTGTTCAGAGCAGTAGCTCGAGCAGCACAACATCGAGCCAGCGCCCGAATTTCCGGCCGACCTCGCGCTCGTGTCCCACCACAACAAATCCCGCTTCGTTGTGCAGAGCAATCGAAGCGTCATGGCCTGCGACCACTTTGGCCATGAGTGCGTGGAAGCCATGTGCGGTAGCTCGCTCAATGAGTTCTGTGAGCAGGAGCCGTCCGACCCCTTCCCTGCGATGGTCTTCATGGACGTAGACCGAGTCCTCCACCGTGGTGGCGTAACCGGCTCGCTCTCGGTAGGCGGAGAGCGCTCCGAATCCCACCACCGTTCCATTGGCGGCTTCGGCGACAAGCACCACATGCGCGCCGCTTCGATCGGTGATCCACAATGCTTGCTCTGCGAGTGTCCTTGGAACGAGATCGAAGGTCACCGTCGAGGTCAAGACCTCGTGGTTGTAGATCTCAAGCAACGCTGCGGCGTCATCAAGGGTTGCGGTCCTTACCAGCACGCCCTGACGCTATCGGCTCAGGCAACTCTTACGGTTGGTGCTACTTCAACAACTCCAACGTTTCCGGTGATCGCCTCAAGGCGAGCCCACGATTCAATGTTGTCGGTATCTGTGAGCACCACTACTTGCTGATGAGCCGAGCTCCGTACCAGGAGTTCAAGCAATGCGGGGATTGCGGTCGGGTCCACGTTGCTGAACGCCTCGTCAATGAGGAGCGGAAACGTTTCCCCAGTTGAACCGACGTCACGAAGTTCGCTCAGAGTGTTGAGCAACGCATGGGCCAGCGCCGCCACATCGTCGGCACTGTCGTCGTCGTGGCTCAACCCAAGTGGCCGCACATCCATTCGGAGCCGAGCAGCAGAAGTGATGTCGGTTCGCCGCGTCACAGCCCATTGCACGTCCACGTCACCGGCCAGAGCAGTCCATCGGGCGGTGGCGGATCGGTGATCCTCTGCCGCCTTGAGGAGCCGTCGCCGGCCTTGGTCAGATGACAGCAGGCTGTTGACACGCTGAAGGTGGAATCCCAAATACGACTGTGCACCGGCTTCTGCCAGAGCGGCTGTCTCTCGCCGTCGAGCGCCTTCCATTCGACGCCAGAACACCAGCGAGATCGTCACAGCAACCATGGCAAGCGCCGCAAGCGGCATCACGACGCTGGTTCCCATCTGCTGCGTGAGGGGAATCGCAGCCAAAGCAGAGAGCCCTGCGACAACAAATGACACCTTCCGGACCCCCTCGCTCTGTTCTTGAGAGCGTTCGAATTCCGTGTGGCGCTGTTCGATGCGTTCC
>Ga0164294_10001457_pt1 | contig 21998 bp, 22 predicted proteins | sample GEODES005metaG_FD_111479 | JGI IMG/M metagenome (GOLD analysis project Ga0164294, IMG submission 111479) | Oligotrophic lake water microbial communities from Sparkling Lake, Wisconsin, USA - GEODES005 metaG | ecosystem: Environmental > Aquatic > Freshwater > Lake | place: USA: Sparkling Lake...
CACCGTCACACCGTTGGCGATTAATACAGCGTCACCTCCAATATGCGCGACAAGGGTCCGTCTAGCCTCCTCACTCACTGCGATCCGAGCAGAAACCTTCTCCATCGAAATTTGGGCAAGATAAAAGACCGCCGACAGGGCGCGAGATCGCGCCATCGATGAGTGCCACGTGGCCACAATGGGCCCCTGCGCCACCCAACACGCAAGCACCGAAAGACTGGGACTTAACGGCTCGTGCACGTGCAACACGTCAAAATCGCCCTCTTGAATCCACTTGCGAATTCGACGTGTCGCCTTCCAGCCAAAGTTGAGCCGAGCAACCGATCCGTTGTATGCAACCGCAACAGGACGACCGCCATCAACGACGTAGTCAGGCAATACGCCCTCGCCGTCGAAAGGGGCAAGCACACTGACCTGATGCCCCTGGCGGATCAGGCTTTCGGCTAGGTCCCTTATGTGCACTGCAACCCCGCCGGGAACATCCCAGCTGTACGGGCACACGAGGCCGACTCTCATCGCGCCATCATTCGCGGCGTGAGATCAGAAAGCCACAGTGGTTGCATCATGTGCCAATCTTCGGGATGGGCCGCGATCCCGGACGCGATTACATCTATGTACGCCTGAGACAGGGCCGCAACCTTCTGTGTGCGTGTTCCTGTTGCTGGCACGGGAATCGGTGCATGAATCTGGGTCACCACCGTGTCGCCTTCGTAAAACAACGTCGCCGGCAGTAACGGGGAACCAGACATCACCGCAAGAACGGCAGGTCCTGGTGGAATCTTGGTGATCTCACCAAAGAAAGTGACCTCAATGCCGTTATTGCTCAAGTCACGATCAGCAAGCAAAGGTACAAAAGCGTTCTCCTGCAGGGCGCGCAATAAATCACGTACTATCGCCGGCTCCCCCAAAGGCAAGATCTCCATGCCGAGTGAATTGCGATAGGCGAGAAATTTTCGATACACACTCTCCGGCTTCAAGCGTTCCGCCACGGTTACGAGACGGCCATGGGTAATCGCCAACCATGCACCCGCGTGATCCCAATTGCCACTATGAGCCAGAGGCAAGACTGCTCCCCTGCCTGCCGCCTTAGCTGCGATCAGGTGTTCTTCGCCTTCGGCTCGTATGGAGTTCACGATGCGCTCGCGGCTCCAACTCGGAAGACGGAATGCATCACACCAATAGCGAGAGTACGAACGCATGCCAGCTCGCGATAACTCGCGAAGTTCGTCATAACTCACATCGGGGCGCACCCGACGCAGATTGCGTTCCAACTGCTGCACGCCAGCCCCATGCTTGACCCACGAACGATCTGCGAATCGCTGAAATGTCGCATAGGCCGCCCGTTCTGGCATGCGATTGACGGCCTTCCAACCGAGGCCGAAACCTACATCGGCCGCAGCCTCACGCCAGTCAGGCACGTCGCTGCCACAGTTGTTTACGCACCGTAACCATGCGCTGGATCACCGTGACGACAGACAGAACGGCCAACACAACGAGCGCACCCTGCAGGATGAAAGGCACACCAAACCCTGCGACGAAGGCTGCCACGAGGGCAACTATTAACCTCTCAGCCCGCTCCGCGATGCCGGTGTTAGCTGTCGCGCCAACAGCCTCGGCGCGCGCCTTGGCGTACGAGATCACCTGACCTGCGACTAACGTCGTTAATGCAGCCGCGACGATCCATGGTGACTGGCCGTCGTACATCGTCCACAACAACAATCCACCAAAGACAGCGCCATCAGCGACACGGTCCAGCGTGGCATCGAGGAAGTTCCCCCACGGCCCAGACGTGCCGGACATGCGGGCCATCGTGCCATCGAGTAGGTCGCTGAAAATGAAGGCGGTGATGACCAACACCCCCACCACGAATTTTCCCTGCGGGAAGAACACCAGTGCGCCCACGCATGCCCCAACCGTGCCAAATACGGTCACTGCATCGGGAGGAATGCGCAGCTTGAGCAGGACCCGGGCAATCGGGTCCAGAACCACCCCCACGACACGGCGAGCCCCAGCGTTGTTGAGCATCTCAACTCCCGCCCGAATCGCCGTGGCCACTTCGCGCCCACCTGAGCGCCGTGGCCACAGACTATCGGGGAGGATGGTGCCGTGGATGGAGCTGACGTACGCGTAATTGAAGACCGCACCCTCGTGCTTGAGGTCTCCGCGGCCAATCTCCCTGACGAACCTGGCGCCTGGCTGAGCCTCTGGGATGAGTGGACCGAGGACCGGCGGCCTCGGATCATCGTTGTTCACGACGTGGATGCGTCCAACGAAGACCTCGAAGACGTGGCTGCGGTGTGTCAGGAGTGGGTGGGCGAGGATTCGGCCCTGGCCCTTCGCTACATGCCCCTCCACGCTGATGACGGCTCCTTAGCGGGACTGCTTGACCTGCTCACCGAGGAGGTGCGGGACTATTCCTCGGGCCGCCTGAAGGTCAGCATCTGCGATCCCGAACACCGGGCTCTCACCGCCGACGCTCGAGCCGACCTCGTCACTATCGTGGCCACCCGGGCCGAATCCGACGAAGTTCTCGACGCCGTCCTACGCCTGATGCCGGTCGACTTACGAGGCGAGTTCGCCAGACAGTTCGCTTCAGGCGAAATCGTGCCGGTGATCCCCGTGGATGTAGTGGGCGAAGCCGAACTGCGCGATCTGCTCAACACACTGAACGGCTAAGTCGCCTAGGCTGAGCGCAGGAAAGTGTCCATGACGCGCACACCAAAACGCAGCGCGTCAATCGGCACGCGCTCGTCAACACCGTGGAACATCGCCGCAAAATTTAGGTCGGCAGGAAGTTGGAGCGGCGCAAACCCATATCCGGCGATTCCAAGTCGCGAGAATGCCTTCGCATCGGTCCCGGCCGGAACCATATAGGGAAGTGTGATTGCTCCCGGGTCTTCAGTCTGAAGCGCCGCTGTCATGCGCGCAACGAGAGGCACATCAAATTCCGCTTCAATCGCCACATCAGAATGTTCCATGAGTACTTCGACCTTGTCACCAGCAAGTCGAGCGATCTCCGCGACGAATGTCAACTCGTGGCCCGGCACATATCGCCCGTCAATCAAGGCTTCCGCCCGCTCAGGAATCACATTGTGCTTGTAGCCAGCCCGCAACACAGTGGGATTGGCGCTACTTCGCATGGAGGCTTCAATCAGCGGACCCAAAGCGGCACTCACGGCCGCAACCTGATCCTCCAAAGAACCCGACTCACCAAGCAAAGCTGAGACCTCTCGCACGAGCCGCTGCGTAGTCGAAGTGAGTTCGAGCGGAAATTGATGTTCACCAATCCGTGCCACCGCGCGCGCCAATTCAGTGATTGCGTTGTCATCATTGGGGAAAGATCCGTGACCTGCGCGACCACGAGCCAGTAGCCGCATCCACGCGATGCCCCGCTCTGCAGTTTGAATCAGGTACACGCGCTTGTCGTTGAGGGACACCGAGAAGCCACCTACTTCACCAACGGCCTGCGTGGCGCCATGAAAGAACTCAGGTCGGTTCTCTACCAGCCAATGCGCGCCCAGTCGGCCACCCGCCTCTTCATCAGGAGTGAAGGCAACCGCGATCGTACGTCGCGGCCTCACGCCACTTCTTGCCCATTCGCGCAGCACCGCAATGATCGTGGCATCGGTATCCTTCATGTCTACTGCACCGCGACCCCACACCATGCCGTCGACGACCTCAGCCTCGAATGGCGCAACCGTCCAGTCAGCCGGATCTGCAGGCACTACATCAAGGTGCCCATGTAGGAGAAGCACGTCCGCTTCGGGATCAGTTCCCTCGATAGTCAGCAGAACACCTTCGCGTCGCGGTGCCGTTTGGAATCGTTCGCAGGAGTAGCCCATTTCGCCGAGGCTCGCCGCAACATATTCCGCAGCTTCAGCCTCGCCCACTGTCTCCGCGGTGCCGTTATTGGTGGTGTCGATCCGAATCAGATCCCGAAGGATCGACACAGTCTCGGTCTCCATAACGGTGGGGGCGAGTTCGCTCATGCCCCCATCCTGCCCCGTCGACCCCGCAAGCGGGCGGTGCACCGGGCCGAGCCACGGGTTGTTATCCTTCACGCACACCTCGTCCGGGTGGCGGAATAGGCAGACGCGCTAGCTTGAGGTGCTAGTGCCCGAAAGGGTATGGGGGTTCAAGTCCCCCCTCGGACACGCAAGGTTTTAAGACGTACAGAAAGGCCCGGCCAAGCGCCGGGCCTTTGTCTTTTCGCACCCACTCACTGCAAGGATGAGAGCGTGTCATCTGACGCTGGCTACCACGCACTCGTTGCCGAGGGACGGCGAATCCTCAATGGGTTGAGGATTGGGCGGCCAGGGCGAAGCCGGCTGTATTGGCTGGTCTTCCCACCCGCCCAGGTACTTCGACTGCGCTATCGCATTCGTGTCCATGGGCGATCCCATGTTGGCCCAGGTCCGGCGATTTTGGTCGGCAATCACCTCTCGCTTTTAGATCCGGTTCTGGTCGGTCTGAGCAATCGTTTCCGAGTCACGTTCTTCACCAAGGTCGAAGTATTTGAGCGGATCGGTGCCATCTTCTTCCGATGGACCGGACAGATTCCGATTCGGCGGGGCGATGAGGCTTCCACAAAATGGGCCTTGGAGATAGCCGCTGACTCTGTGGCGCGGGGATGCAAACTTTCCATTTATCCCGAGGGCACGCGTTCAGCCGACGGGGTGACATTGCATCGCCTTCATCGACGGGTTCTTATTCCGGTGTTGCAGTCCAATGCCACAGTGCCTATTCACGCGATGACGATCGCCTATACCGATAAATCTCTGTGGCGCCGAAACGTAGAGATCCGATTCTCCGAGTGCCTCACCATCAATCGTGAAGAGTCTGCAGACACAATCACCCAGGTAGTCACCCACGCGCTCATAGAACTCGGCGGAATGCCGTACGAACACACCTTTTCGCGAATACACAGCGCACATCGGGAGTCAACCTAATGGTCGCTCGAATCGCCCCCACTCCGAGCGGCTTTCTGCACGAAGGAAATCGCTACAACTTCGAGGTCACTTCGAGTCTCGCGCAAGAACACCACATCCCGCTTGCCCTTCGAATCGACGATGTCGATGGTGCGCGGTACAAATCTATCTACACTGACGACATCTTCCGCGTCCTGCGTGATCTAAAGATCGAGTGGGAGATAGGCCCACGTGACACTAAAGATTTTGAGGATAATTGGGCTCAACGCAAAAAGACCGCCTACTACCGTGCCGAGCTTGCACTCCTGCACCATTCACAGGTCGAGACATACGCATGTCGTTGTAGCCGGGCGAGCATCAATGGTGCTCCATCTGGTGGCTGCCCGGGCCAATGCCGCGCCGCCCAATATGAGCTCGTTGCACATGAGTCTGCCTTGAGAGTGCATGTTCCTATCGGTACGACAATCACGATTAACGGCAGGGACGTACATCTAGACAAAGAGTTAGGTGATTTTGTCATTTGGCGTAGAGACGACCTACCGGCCTATCAACTTGTCTCAGTAATCGAGGACCGTGATTTGGGCACGACACACATCGTTCGAGGCGAGGATTTGTTGGCATCGACAGCCGCTCAGATCTTCCTGGCACCGAGGCTCAATGCTGACAATGTGGTCACCGCCCAGTACGTGCATCACCCATTGCTGACCGACGGCTCGGGAGCCAAACTCTCTAAATCACGCTAGTCATGCCAGCTTTCACGCACGAGAGTGACAGAATGGACACCTGGACACCACGGGTCGGGTGGACGTAGCACTTGTCGCGGAATCTCTAGCAGAGTGGGCGTAAATGGAATCGATAGAGATTTCACTTCTGCCACTCACCCGCGATGTCGCGGGCCGCATTACCGAAATTGAGCTGGCAGGATTTCCGGTCGCCCCCGATTTTCCTAGTGCAGGAAGTCTCGTGATCGCGGGCTTCGTATGGGGTGGCGAAATGTCACCCGTAACCCCGGGGTGGCCATGGGGACCATGGCTTATTGAGGCAGCAGGACTGGTCGTCGGAAGCGCAGGCTTCAAAGGCGAACCAGTCGACGGACTTACCGAGATCGGGTACGACGTCTGCGAGTCCCACCGCCGACGCGGCATAGCGACAGCCGCAGTACACCGATTGACACAAATAGCTCGCGGAGCACACCTGTGCGCATTAACGGCGGAGACAGATCCCACAAATCACGCGAGTCACGCTGTTCTACGCAACTGCAACTTCACACCGGATGACACTGCTGCGCCTGTGTGGTGGCAACTAGAACTGGAAAACGTTCAGTTGTGATTCTGGTTGGGCTTACCGCGAACCTTGCGGGAGAGTGATCGGATCGCTCCACCGAACACCATGCCCAACAAGAACGCGATCGCGAGCCAGATCCACATCGGGAGAGTCCACGGACCCCAACCCAGAATCTTGAAATCTCCTGCTTGCATGTTGGAGAAAATGAATATCGCCGCCACGAGCGCGACGACAATAATGAGAATGAGCCGCCCGAGCGGCATTTTGTTCTTGACCGAACTCACCTGCGTGTCCATGTCGCCTCCTAATTGACCAAGACTAGGACGCAACACCATGGATTGGCGGGCGACTCACCGAAATCTCGGTTCGTCGTCCCCCAATGACACTACGTTTCCTAGGTCTGCCAGCATTTCGGACATGGCTATCGAAACCCCATCTGAATCCCCGGTGTTATACGAGGTTCGTGATCGCGTGGCTCTCATCACCTTGAATCGCCCCAGCGCTCTCAACGCGTTGACGCCCGAGATGGGCGTCCAGTACGTCACCCGGCTCCGCGAAGCAGACGCTGACCCCCAGGTCCGCGTTGCAGTGGTCACCGGTGCGGGGCGGGGATTTTGTGCGGGTGCTGATGTCGGATTGTTGGCTCAGGGGCCAGAAGCTCTCGATGCGTTCTCCATCGGAGACGACATGTCGGCGTTGCCGACACTCATCTCGACGTTAAGCATCCCGGTGGTCGCGGCAGTGAATGGGCCGGCAGCAGGAGTGGGGTTCGTCCTGCCCTTGGCTGCAGACGTTCGCTTTGCCGCGCCCACCGCCACTTTCGCATCGATGTTTAGTCGCCTCGGACTCATCGCTGAATACGGCTGCGCGTGGCTGCTGCCGCGAATCGTCGGTCCAGCACGCGCTTCGGAACTACTCCTGAGCGGTCGATCCGTATCTGCTGACGAAGCCCTTGCAATGGGACTTGTCACTAGCGTCACAGATGATGTCGTCGCTACCGCAATCGATTGGGCGAATCACGTCGCGACGCATTGCTCACCGAAGTCCCTACGTGCGATCAAGGCTCAATTACTCGAAGGCCAATCACAGACCTTCGCGGAGGCAAGCGCGCAGTCACTCACCGGAATGCGCGAGTCCTTCCGCTGGCCGGATCTGCTCGCCGCACTAGCGGCACGTGCGGAAAAGCGTTCACCAAATTTTCCGCCCCTGGACTAACGGCCTAAGGCAGTCGCGCACCGGCCGCGAGCGCCATTCGCACTAGCCGACCCTGGCCTCCGGTCATCTCCGCCTGCATCTCATCGCTAGCCGCTTGCTCCGGGGTCACCCAGATGAGATCAAGGGCATCCTGTGAAGGAGCACAGTCCCCCGCCACTGGGACGATAAATGCCAGACCTACTGCGTGCTGACGCGGATCGTGGAATCCCGTCACGGTCGGATCAGGGAAGTACTCCACAACGGTGAACGGCGTGAGGATAACCGGCACGCGAGGGAGGGCAACGGACCCAAGATCCTTTTCAATGTGGCGAAGCAATGCGGTGCGGATCCGTTCACCATATAGAACGCGCCCCGTCACGATCGCTCGACTGATGGTGCCGTCGGGCATTCCGCGTAGAAGGAGACCGACTTCGCGGATTTCGCCATCTTCAGTGGTCCGCACGGGCACCGCATTGACATAGACCATGGGCACGCGCTCTCGCGCGCTTCGCAATTCTTCATCCGACAACCACACACTCGATGTCTCCAACAGATCTTCCACTTGTACCGCCTCCCATACGCATGCTCCCACAGGAGCAACTTCAGCCGGGTATTGTGCTCACATGAGTTCCGACGAGACCGTTCCCCGCACCCGTCCTGACGGTTCGCCCTACCCGGCCATGAGGTCCGAGGATGAGTGGCGGGCCAATCTCGATCCACAGAGCTACCACGTGCTTCGCGAAGCCGGCACCGAGCCGGCCTGGTCGGGCGAGTACGTGTCCACCAAGACCACGGGCACCTACTCGTGCCGGGCCTGCGGTGTAGAACTGTTTCGCTCTGGCGAAAAATTTGACTCCCATTGCGGCTGGCCTTCCTTTTGGTCACCGCTCGCGGGCGACGCTGTCGTAGAGATCGAGGACGTCAGTCATGGCATGCGACGAGTCGAGGTCAGATGCGCCTCCTGCGGGAGCCACCTAGGCCACGTGTTCTCCGGCGAGGGCTATGGAACACCCACCGACCTGCGCTACTGCATAAACTCCGTCTGCTTGACTCTCGACCCGCAGGACGGTTGACCCGTTACGGCGAGTCTTCACTCCCGTCACACCTGTCACACGTACGCTGACCCAGTGACCTTGGCCATGGATACTCCCGCAGACTTCCAGCGCACGCTTGCCGGTCTGCGTGCGCTGTCCCTGCGCCCAGAAATCTCCTACACCGAAATTCCTGCGCCAGGACGCTTGGCCCCCTTTTCCGTCGCTCTCTCCGGAGAGATCATCAACGGATCTGACGAGGAGCTGGGCAGCGGCCGCTTTATCGTGTTGCACGATCCCAATGGCGTGGACGAATGGGATGGCGAATATCGCGTCGTGAGTTTCGTGCGTGCGGTCGTCGAGCAAGATCTCGCGAGTGACCCCATGATGACTGATGTGGGCTGGAGTTGGCTTGATGAGTCGCTGCGTGGTGTGAACCTTCGTTGTCTGGGCGGCACGGTGACCCAGACGAGTTCGGTGTCCTACGCAGACCTCGCCAATCGCGCTCCTGAAGGAATCGTAGAGATCCGTGCTTCGTGGACCCCCACAGACGCAGATCTTGTCCCGCATGCAGAAGCCTGGGCGCAATTGCTCGCTCAGGCGTGCGGACTCCCCCCCCTGCCCCCCGGTGTCGCGCATATTCGCCCGGGTGGCCGCTGAGTGACCGAACCCGTTCTTCTCACGGAACCTCGTGAGGGACTTCCCGCTGTAGTCAGTGATTCAGTAGGCCTCTTGGCCGCGATTTCCGCCCTAGCGAACGGCACAGGTCCGATTGCCATAGACGCCGAGCGCGCCTCCGGGTTTCGATACGGACAACGCGCCTATCTGATTCAACTTCGCCGTCATGGCTCGGGCACGTGGCTGATTGATCCCATCGGTTTTACGACTCTGGCTCCGCTGCGCGATGCGATAGCGAACGACGAATGGATCCTGCACTCGTCGCTACAGGATCTGCCATGCATGCGTGAACTTGACCTGATCCCCACGCGCCTGTTCGACACTGAACTCGCTGCCCGGATTCTTGGGCGCCCAAAGGTCGGACTCGCGGCACTGGTCGAATCTGAACTCGGTCTCATACTCGAGAAGGGCCATTCGGCGGCCGATTGGTCCACTCGACCGCTGCCCGAGTCATGGATTCGCTACGCAGCTCTAGATGTCGAAGTACTCATTGAACTTCGTGATCTTCTCCACGCTGAGCTCATCGAGACTGGTCGCATGGAATGGGCAGCGGCGGAGTTCGCACACATTGCCTCCTCTCCGATGGCCGAACCGCGCAAGGAGCCGTGGCGACGCACGTCGGGCATGCACCGTCTTCGCAAGCCCCGTCAAATTGCCATCATCCGCGAACTGTGGACCGTGCGCGAAGACATTGCTCGGGAACGCGATGTGAGTCCGGGCCGAATCGTCCATGACGACACACTTGTTGCTATTGCAACGGAACCACCCGCCACTAGTGCGGACATGCATGATCTGCCCGGATTTCGTAAGCGCGGCGCTTCGCGCTATGTCACCACGCTGTGGTCAGCGCTACAGGTGGCACTCGCATTGCCCGATGAGGATCTACCTGTACACAACCCACCCAGCGATGGCCCACCTCCCCCGCGCATCTGGCGCGATCGCGACCCACAGGCTGCGGCGAGACTTGCCGCTTGTCGCGAGGAAATCACCACGATTGCGGAGACACTGAGCATGCCCGCGGAGGTTCTCATCCCGCCAGAGTCGGTGCGGCAACTCGCCTGGCGACCACCCGATGTGATCACCGTAGGTTCCATTTCGGATCTGCTCGCGTGTCACGGCGCACGCGCATGGCAGATTGCGCTCGTCGCTACCTCGTTGGAGGCTGCCTTACTCGCAGAGCCGGAGGAGAGTACAACTCAGGAAGACGCTGAGTCAGACTCAGTAGAAGGTTCCTGAATTTTCTCACCCACACCTAGACGCACCGCAGTCTCCACGACTGTACGACTAATCCCTTGGCCGGTCAGCCCGACACTGGCCAGAATTTCGGCTCGCTTCGCGTGCTGGATGAATTCCTTCGGTAGGCCAAAGTTGAGTATCGGCATGGCGTAGCCAGCAATCGCGAGCGCGCTACTCAGCGCTGCGCCCACACCCTCATCACGAAGTCCGTCTTCAATCGTGACGACAAGTTCGGCGTTGCCAACAGCATTAACGAGGTCGTCTTCGATCGGCAGAGCCCAACGCGGATCCACCACAAGCACCCGGAGCCCTTGATCTCCGAGCCTTGCTGCCACGTCGAGTCCGACGCTCGCCATCGCTCCAAAAGCCACAATCACGATGTCCGGATGCTCCTCAGCGCGAAGCACGTCCACGCTCCCAATCTGGTGAACTGCGGGGATAACGTCCGGGAGTACACCCTTGGGGAACCTGATCACCGTAGGCCCATCTGCGACGTCAACACTGCGGCGGAGACCCTCACGCAACGTGAGTTCGTCGCGGGGCGCACATAGACGTAGGCCGGGCACAATGCGCAACATCGCGAGATCCCACATGCCATTGTGCGATGGGCCATCGTCACCGGTGACCCCAGCTCGATCAAGCACAAACGTGACGCCAGCATGGTGCAGGGCGCAATCCATCAGAACCTGATCGAATGCTCGATTGAGGAAAGTCGAATATAAAGCAACCACCGGATGCATGCCCGCGAAGGCCATACCCGCAGCAGAGGTTGCCGCATGCTGCTCGGCAATACCCACATCGTAGGTGCGCTCTGGGAACTCCTTGGCAAATGCGTCAAGCCCCGTGGGAGCAAGCATCGCGGCCGTAATCGCCACAACATCGTGCCGCTCGCGCCCGATACAAACCAATTCGTCCGAAAAGGCTCTAGTCCACGTGGGACCCGAGGAAGCGATCGGCTGCCCGGTATCTGGGTCTATCACGCCTACACCGTGGAAGCGGTCGGCCTCGTCATTTTCAGCCGGGGCATACCCTCGACCCTTCTCCGTCAAGGCGTGCACAATGACTGGTCCGTGGTAGACCTTGGCTCGATTTAGCGCGCGTTCCAGCGCAACAATGTCGTGGCCATCGACCGGACCGACGTACTTCAGCCCCAAGTCTTCGAACATGCCCTGCGGCGCAACGATGTCCTTTACGCCCTTCTTTACGCCATGCAATGTTTCGTAGACTGTTGGTCCGATTACGGGAGTACGTCGCAAGACTCGCTTGCCCCAGGACAGGAACTTTTCGTATCCACCCGTCGTCCGCAAAGTTGCGAGGTGCGTGGCCAGACCGCCAGTAGTAGGCGCGTAGGACCGCTCGTTGTCATTCACGACGATGATGATCTGACGTTCGGAGCCAGCGATGTTGTTCAGGGCTTCCCAAGCCATGCCGCCGGTGAGCGCGCCATCTCCGATAACTGCAATGACGTGGCGCTTGCCCAGCACACCTTGTCGTTCCCATGCCTTCGCGATGCCATCGGCATAGGAAAGCGCCGTAGAGGCATGCGAGTTTTCGATGACGTCATGCACGCTTTCGGACCGAGACGGATAGCCGGAAAGACCGCCAGACTGCCGCAGCGTGTCGAAGTCACCAGAGCGGCCAGTCACAATTTTGTGCACGTACGCCTGGTGCCCGGTGTCCCAAAGGATGGCATCAAGTGGGGACCGGAACACACGATGAAGAGCCAACGTGAGCTCAACGACGCCGAGATTGGGACCGAGGTGCCCACCTGTCTTAGACACTCGCTCCACGAGGAACGATCGGATCTCTGCGGCCACGGCTACACACTGCTCAGGGGTCAGCGCGTCGAGGTCCTCTGGACTCGTCATCTGACGAAGGTCTACTCGCCCGGCTGCGTCGAACACGGTTACATCCTAGGCCGACCTAGCCAATTTCGCCTGCGCCCCCAAGAGCTTCTTCCACGAGAGCAAGTTCACGTCGCGTCGCCTGCAGTCGGGCACCCTCACGTTGGATGGCGGTAAGGGCCAGATCAATCGTCGAAGCCGCTAGGTCAGGCAACTCGCGCCGTAGCGCGGAGTAGGCGACTCGGGCACCCTCGAGAGAGGCGTCGAGATGATGGGCGACGATCCGGGCCAATACGACGGGATTTTGTCGGAGCGCAGGTTCATCACGTAGAACTGAAGGACCCTGGTCAAGAAGCCACAACACCACCCGCTCAACGAATGCGTCATGCGTGGGGTGCGGAACTTCGCGCGGCCAACCCGGTGGCAGGGCCACTGGTTAGACCAAAGAGCGAAGTACGTACTGCAGGATGCCACCGTGACGGTAGTAGTCCGCCTCACCGGGTGTATCGATGCGCACTCGTGCGCTGCGCTCAACGCTGGATCCATCTCGCGTGATCACGACCGCGACGTTCTCCGGAATTCCGCCATCATTGAGCGCGGTCACTCCAGAGATTGCGATCTGCTCCGAGCCATCAAGGCCCCACGATGCGGCATCTTCACCCGGAAGGAACTGCAAGGGCAGCACGCCCATACCGATCAGGTTCGAACGATGGATGCGCTCGTACGACACAGCGATAACCGCTCGCACGCCGAGCAACATCGTGCCCTTAGCAGCCCAGTCACGTGATGAACCTGAACCGTACTCAGCCCCAGCCACAATCACCAAGGGAATGCCCTGCGCCTCATAATTGACTGAAGCGTCGAAAATCGTCGACTGCGGGGCGCCCTCAAGCGTGAAGTCGCGGGTGAAACCGCCTTCGACACCATCGAGAATGCGATTCTTGAGGCGAACATTTGCAAAAGTTCCACGAATCATGACCTCGTGATTGCCACGACGAGATCCATAGGAGTTGAAGTCGGCTCTGGAGATGCCCTTCTCCATAAGGTACTTACCTGCGGGCGTATCAGCCTTGATGTCGCCAGCTGGTGAAATGTGGTCCGTGGTAACCGAATCGCCGAGGATGGCGAGCAGACGCGCACCGGCGATATCGACAACCGGACTCGGCTGCATGGACATGCCCTCGAAGTACGGTGGCTTGCGGACGTAAGTCGAGGAGGCGTCCCACGAAAACGTGTCGCCTACCGGCGTCGGCAGATTTTGCCAGCGAGCATCTCCCTTGAATACATCCTTGTAACTCTCCGCGAACATCTCCTTATTGATGTTGCCCGCGATAATCCCCTCGACCTCTTCTGGGGTCGGCCAGATGTCCTTGAGGAAGACGTCCTTGCCTGCCGTGTCGGTGCCAATGGGCTCGACAGCGAAGTCGATGTCCATGGTGCCAGCAAGCGCATAAGCGACGACAAGTGGCGGAGACGCGAGGTAATTCAATCGCACATCTGGGCTAATTCGGCCCTCGAAGTTGCGGTTGCCCGAGAGCACGGCCGCCACGGAGAGGTCAGAAGAATTGATGGCCGCGCTCACTTCTTCGATGAGCGGACCCGAATTGCCGATGCAGACCGTGCACCCGTAACCCACCAGGTTGAAGCCCAGCGCATCTAGGTACGGCGTAAGCCCCGCCTTGTCGTAGTAATCGGTGACAACCTTCGATCCCGGCCCCAGCGTGGTCTTGACCCAGGGCTTGCGTGACAGTCCACGCTCCACCGCCTTCTTGGCAAGGAGTCCGGCCGCCATCATCACGGATGGGTTGGAGGTGTTGGTGCACGACGTGATCGCAGCGAGAACGACAGCACCATTGTCGAGAGTGAAATTATCGCCGCTTGGGAGGCTGACGGCTGTCGGCGTGCTCGTGCAACCGGCCAGCGCATCGACCAGTGCACTCTTGCTCTCGGCCAGCGCGATTCGGTCCTGCGGACGGCTTGGGCCCGATATGGAGGGCTGCACAGTGCTCAGGTCGAGTTCGAGAACCGATGTGTAGGAAGCCTCGCGCGCGGGGTCGTGCCACAGGCCCTGGGCCTTGGCGTATGCCTCCACCAGTGCGATCTGCTCATCGGAGCGGCCGGTGAGGCGCAGGTAATCAGTGGTCTCGCCGTCGATGGGGAAGATCGCAGCGGTCGAACCGTATTCGGGGCTCATGTTGCCGATGGTCGCGCGATTGGCGAGCGACACCGCGCCCACGCTTTGGCCAAAGAACTCCACGAACGAGCCCACGACCCCGTGCTTACGCAACATCTGGGTAATGGTTAACACCAAGTCCGTCGCCGTAGCAACCGGGTTGAGTACCCCAGACAGGCGGAATCCCACTACCGGCGGAATGAGCATCGACACCGGTTGACCGAGCATGGCTGCCTCAGCTTCAATGCCGCCTACACCCCAGCCCAGGACTCCTAGACCGTTGACCATCGTGGTGTGTGAATCGGTGCCGACCACCGTGTCGGGGTACGCCTCGCCACCACGGGCCATCACGACGCGGGCGAGGCGTTCGATATTGACCTGATGCACGATGCCGGTGCCCGGGGGGACAACCTTGAACTCCTCGAACGCACTCTGGCCCCAGCGCAGGAACTGGTAGCGCTCCATATTGCGCTCATACTCAAGCGCAACGTTCAGATCGGCAGAATCGGTTGCACCAAAAAAATCTGCAATCACTGAGTGATCGATCACAAGTTCTGAGGGGTTAAGCGGTTCGATTTTCGAAGGGTCTCCGCCGAGCTCGATCATCGCCTCGCGCATCGTTGCCAAGTCGACGACAACCGGCACGCCAGTAAAGTCCTGCATCACCACGCGAGACGGAGTGAACTGGATTTCGCGCGGATTGGACTCCTGCGGATCCCACGAAGCGAGTGTGCGGATCTGCTCGGCGGTCACGTTGGCGCCATCCTCAGTGCGGAGAAGATTTTCCAGCAGGATGCGGTGCGTGAAGGGCAGCTGATCGATGTTTGGCAAGACCGACAACGAATAAATCGTGTAGGAATTCCCACCGACCTCCAGCGTTGAACGGGCGCCGAAACTGTCGATGCTTGCCACTCGTGCCTCCTCATATGCGACTAGCCTCAGACTACCGGCCCGCTCACTCGCGTCGGGAACGGGGACGGCGGCCTAGCCCCCGTAGACTCCCCCACGTGCGAAACCTCGAAGGGACCTCGGCATGTGCGGAATAGCCGGTGTACTCGGCCCCGCCGAGGTCACTGAGCCCCTGCTCGGCCGCATGCTGCACTGCATCGAACACCGTGGCCCTGATGATGAGGGCCGGCTGGTTACCCCCACTTTCGCATTTGGTATGCGGCGACTGTCCATCCAGGACATCTCCGGCGGTCACCAACCAATGTGGTCAGTAGATCGCTCTGCCGTAATTGTTTTCAACGGCGAAATCTACAACTTCAAGGAACTCCGCGAGGAGTTAGCAAGTGCTGGCTACCGATTCAGTACCCATTGCGACACTGAGGTCATCGTCGCTTTATATGAGCGCATCGGTCGCACTGATCCAGTCGCGATGCTCAACCGCCTTCGGGGAATGTTTGCCATTGCCATTCACGATATCGAACGCGACGTGCTCTTTCTTGCGCGCGACCAATTCGGAATCAAGCCACTCTACCTACACACCGTCAACGAAAGAATCGTATCTTTCGGATCCGAGATCAAGTCACTTCTCGAAGACACGTCGCTTGCTCGACGCGTCAATGACGAGGCCGTAGTTAACTATCTGGCCTTCCAATACAACCCGCTTAACGAGACCATGTTCGAAGGCATCCGGCGCGTTCCGCCAGCGACTTACCTACTGGTGTCTCCACACACGGGTGAGTTCACACAGTTCCCGTACTGGTCATATGACTTCAGCGCACCCACCGCCACGACTGAGGCCGCGACACAGTCGAGGATTAGAGATGTGATGCGCGACTCGGTTGAGCATCACATGATCAGCGATGTACCCGTAGGCGCATTTCTCTCTGGTGGAGTCGATTCGGCCATCACCGTGACACTCATGCAGGAACGGCGCCGCGCCCTGGGGCTTGACAATGTGAAGACATTTACGATCGGCTTTGACGAGGTGAGCGAACTCGCAGAGGCTCGGGAGGTCTCTGATCGGATTGGTTCTGATCACCACGAGATCCGCGTCAATATGTCGGAATATCTCGAGGTTCTGGAGAAAATCTCCTGGAACTTCGACGAGCCTGTCGCAGATCCATCGGCCGTCGCCTTGTACTTCCTGGCCCGAGCGGCTCGTGAGCAGGTCACGGTGGTCCTCTCTGGCGAGGGCGCGGACGAGCTCTTCGGCGGATACCGCATCTATCGCGAGCCACTCTCCCTTCGGCCGATCTCTCGCCAACCCCAGTGGGTGAAGAGCTCCGTGCTTGCACCCGTCTCAAAAATCGGCGCTTCGTATCCCGGACGCAACTACTTGCGAAGGGGGCTGACTCCCTTTGATGAACGATTCATTGGCAACGCTTATATCTTCCGGCCCGATGAATTGCGGGCTTTGTGGAAGTCCGATCTGCCGACACCCGCGCATGTCCTTCCTGGCGTCGAACTGGAAAAATCCATACCCGGATTCGATGATCTCTCCGAGTCGCGTCGGATGCAGTTGGTAGATATCAACTACTGGATGCCCGGCGACATCTTGGCTAAAGCCGATCGCATGACCATGGCGCATTCACTTGAGTTGCGCGTCCCTTACCTAGACATGAACGTCGCTTCAGTCTCGGCGGGCATTCCCGATGCGTGGAAGTACCGAGATGGCACTACGAAGTGGATCCTGCGCGAGGCATTTCGCGACATCCTGCCCAGTACAACGGCAGCACGGGCAAAACTCGGCTTCCCCACTCCGCTGCGGCACTGGCTGAAACAAGACCCAGAATGGTTCCGCTCGCGAATCTTGGACGACTCCTACATTCGAGCCAAGCTGAACGCTGCACCGATCGAAAGACTCTTTGCCGATCACGCATCTGGCGAGCGTGACACTTCTCGCAAGATTTACATCTTGCTCATGCTCGCACTATGGCGACGAGCCTTCAACGCAGACTAAGACTCGTCAGGTGGCTTTTCCGCAACCCCGCGACGAGTCATGCCAGGACCCGGCAAGTTGCTGTCGTCCAGCAGCCGTCGGTCGCTCGACCGTAATTGCCAGGGCACACTGACCATCATGACGCCGGGCATAAAGAGTAGTCGGGCTTTCAGCCGAAGCGCGGATTGATTGTGTAGGAATTGCTCCCACCAATGACCAACCACATACTCAGGTATGTACACGGTGACGAGGTCACGGGGATTATCCGAGCGAAGGCGCTCCACGTAATCCAAGAAAGGCCGCGTGATGTCGCGATAGGGCGAGTCAAGGACTTTCAGCGGTATGGGAATATCGCGATGTTCCCAGTCTGCTTGCAGCGCCTTAGTCTCGTCTGGATCAACTTGAACCGTAATTCCTTCAAGCACGGTGGGGCGCGTCGCGCGAGCGTAGGCGATGGCACGCAACGTCGGCTTGTGCAGTTTTGCCACCAACACGAGGGCGTGGACGCGACTGGGCAGAACAATTCCTTCATCGTCGCCAGTTTGCAATTCGCTCTTGACCCGCTCGTAGTGCCGATGAATTGCTTTCATAATGAGGAAGATGATCGGCATAGCGATCACCACAATCCATGCACCGCGAGTGAACTTAGTGACTAGGACGATGACGAGGACACTACCCGTCATCGCGAGTCCGATGCTGTTGACAATCCTCGAGCGGTTCATGCGTCCGCGAGCTCGCGAATCCGTTTCGGTACGCAGGAGTCGCTTCCAGTGGCGCACCATACCCAACTGACTCAACGTGAAAGACGTGAATACACCGAGGATGTACAACTGAATCAGAGCCGAGGTGTTGGCTTGATACACGATTACGAGAATCATGGCCAATGCCCCTAGAACGACGATTCCGTTGCTAAATGCAAGACGGTCGCCGCGGGTGTGGAGTTGACGAGGTAAATAGCCATCTCGGGCCAGGATTGAGCCGAGAACCGGGAAGCCGTTAAATGCAGTATTAGCAGCCAATACGAGGATCAAGGCAGTGGCCAGAGAGATAAAGGCAACGCCGAATCCGAATGAGCCGAAGACTGCATCCGCGACCTGCACAATGACCGTTTTTTGCGCCTGACCCGCCGGCAGACCAATCAGATCCTCAGAATGCTCCGCCACCTTTACGCCGGTGATGAGTGCCAAGGCCGTAATCGCTAGGAACATCGACACCGAGATGACCGCCAACATCAGCAGCGTCGTCGCGGCATTCTTCGACTTGGGTTTGCGGAAGGCCGGCACCCCGTTGGCAATCGCCTCGATGCCGGTGAGTGCCGTGGTCCCGGACGAAAATGCACGCGCGAGCAGGAAAATCAACGCTGCTCCGGCAAGAGATGCTTCAGGCGATATCGACCAATCAGCGGATTCTGCTTTGGGGATGTCTCCACCGACGATGCGCCACGTGGCCCAGATAGCCATGAATGCGATACCGAAGATGAAGGCGTACGTCGGGACTGCGAACAAACCGCCTGATTCCCGGACTCCGCGCAGATTGAGCAGAGCAAGGACCACGACGAAACCGAGCGCCCAGTAGACTAGATGGTCGTTGACGAAGGGGAATGCGGAAGCCAAGTTGGCAACAGCTGCGGAGATCGACACCGCCACCGTCAGCACGTAGTCGACTAGCAGCGCACTCGCGACGAAAACTCCTGGATTGGGGCCAAGGTTGACGGAGACAACCTCATAGTCGCCGCCACCGCTGGGATAGGCGTGCACATTTTGCCGGTAGCTAGCCACCACGACGAAGAAGACGAGCGCCACCAGCAGGGCCACCCACGGAGCGAACGAGAACAAGGCAAGCCCACCCACGGACAACACCAAGAGGATTTCCTGCGTGGCGTAGGCGTTTGAGGACAAGGCATCAGAGGCAAATACCGGGAGGGCGATGCGCTTGGGCAACAAGGTGTCATCGAGGACGTCGCTGCGCAACGCCCTTCCGAACAGCATGCGCTTCGCAAAATCTCCGATGGCCACGATTGGGGATACTACGCCGCCGCTCATGTCCTAGAGCCACGGCGTGTAGCCTGAAGACGTGCATGTGGTGATCCTCGGGTGTGGCCGTGTCGGGTCGCTCTTGGCTGGGCGCCTTGACGCCATGGGAGAGTCAGTCGCGGTCATAGATCAGGATTCGAAGGCATTCGCCCGTCTCCCCCAAGGTTTCCGCGGAGCGACCGTCACTGGGGTGGGATTTGACCGCGAGACTCTTGAGCTCGCTGGGATCACTCACGCTGAGGCATTCGCGGCTGTCAGCAGCGGCGATAACTCCAATATCCTCGCAGCACGTGTGGCCCGGGAGACCTACGGCGTTGACCGCGTGGTCGCCCGAATTTATGACACCCGGCGGGCAGAGGTTTACCAACGGCTAGGCATTCCAACGGTGGCTACCGTTTCGTGGACCGCTGGCCAAATTCTGCGCCGGATCATGCCCTTGGGCTCGGAGACGGAATACACCGATCCCAGCGGCACTGTGAGCTTGGCTGAGGTGCATCTAGGCGAGGCCTGGATAGGCCATCGCGTCACGGCTCTAGAGCGCACCTCTGGCGCCCGAGTCGCATTTGTGACACGCCTAGGCGCTGGTTTCCTGCCCGATGCCGATTCGGTTATCCAGCAAGGTGACCTCGTGCATATGGTCTTCGCTCCCGGCGATCGCGAGCGCATGGAAACGGTCCTCGAGAAGGGCCCGGAGTCCTGATGCGTATCGCTATCGCAGGTGCGGGCAAGGTGGGGCGTTCGATCGCCCGCGAACTTCTAGCCAACGGACATGAGGTTCTCCTCATCGACAAGGAAGCGAATCCCGGAGTAGTGGAGGGGGCCGAAACTCTGCATGCCGACGCTTGCGAGTTGGCTTCACTCGAAGGTGCCAATCTCCCGCAGTGCCAGGTCATGGTCGCGGCCACCGGCGATGACAAGGTCAATCTCGTGGTGTCTTTGCTCGCAAAGACCGAGTACGGAGTACCTCGCGTTGTTGCTCGCGTGAACCACCCCAAGAACGAGTGGATGTTCGACGAGTCCTGGGGCGTAGACGTTGCTGTCTCCACGCCGCGCATGCTTTCTGCACTAGTAGAGGAAGCCGTCAGCGTTGGCGACCTTGTACGTCTTTTCAGTTTCCGTCAGGGTCAGGCAAATCTCGTAGAGATTACGCTGTCTGCGCGCTCTCCAGTTGTAGGTAAGTGTGTACGTGACGTGGCATGGCCAACCGATGTAGCCCTGGTCACCATCGTCCGTGGAGCTCGCGTCATTGCGCCGAGCCCCGATGACGCGCTCGAGATCGGTGACGAATTACTTTTTGTCGCCGCCCCAGATCAGGAACCGGCACTGCGGACGATTGTCGCGGATTAGGCGCTCTCGCGTCTTTCCTTTGCGGCAGCTATCGGGCCCTTCAGCACTAGATACGTCAGGTACGCGGCTGCTAGGTAAAGCGGCCAGCCCAAAGCGATGCGCGCTATGCCGAGGAAAACAAACCACAAAGTGTCTTGCCCCCATGACTTAACAGCGAGATAGAGCAGGCCTTGGACAACCACCCGACCGAGGAAGACCCCCACCCACATCCAGCTCGCGGCGGCGTACGAACGACGCAGCACTACATCGGCACGCCAGGTGAATTTCTCACCGGTCAAGAGCCCAACAACGACGCCGATCAGCGGCCAACCGACCAAGATGGAAATCAAAAATGCAACGCCATATGTGACGTTGAGCAACATGCCCGGTAGGTAAAAATCTTCGGCGTTGCCGGTGCGCTGCGCAACAAAGGCTGAGACGCCCACACCGACGAGACCAGCCAGCACCTGCTGCATGCCCTGGCGTCGGATCAACCGAAGGATTGCCAGAACGCCCGCGCAAATCCCAGCAGCCCAGAGCGCGATACTGAGCTGACTTCCGCTCACCACATACGCGGTCACAAACACAGCGGATGGCAATCCGGAGTCAATAACTCCGCTCCAGCCACCGATAGCTCGGGCTAAGAGGACGCGTTCTGCCTTGACGTCGGCGATCGTCTCGTGTTCGATTGCGTTCTCTTCGGCCGCACCGTCACCGGGCGTAGGCAACTCGTTGCTCACTCGTGGCCCATCGGTTTCAAGGTGTAAGTGGGGTTGTACAAAGTAGGACCTTCGCCGTTCGGATAGGTCAATCGCCCAGCGGCCACGAGGCGACGCCCGGCACAAATGCCGGGGATATCGCGACGACCAAGCCACACAAGGCGCACCCGCCCAGACCCGTCGTACAACTCAGCCTCAAACGCGAGTGCAACACCGCGCGGCCGAACAGTGATGGACGAAATCGTGCCCAAGACAGTCACCTGGTCGCCGGGTTTACAGTCGCACAGATGTTGCGCGGAGACCTCGTCAACTTCTCGAGCGAGCTTCTCTGCATCAATGTCTGCAGTGTTCATGGCAAGTCGCGAGATAGCGCTCTTCAGGCTCACTTGATCAGCGTACCTGCAGGGTGTCTTACGATCAGCGGACCTCGGTGATCTCAGGTCCGCGGACGAATGGGTCAATCCCGGACACAATCGAAGTCGGCTCATGGCCGGGCACATGCAAAGGGATCTGCTCCCGTGGCGCCATGGCCTCGTGGCCGCGCACAACCACGACACTTCGAACCACTTCTTCAATCGCAGTGGCGTCGTCCCCGGGCAGAGCAGCCTCCCCAAGGAGAATGGCGCGTAGGAACCAGCGGGGACCGTCTACGCCGATAAAACGCG
>Ga0164294_10001459_pt1 | contig 21985 bp, 15 predicted proteins | sample GEODES005metaG_FD_111479 | JGI IMG/M metagenome (GOLD analysis project Ga0164294, IMG submission 111479) | Oligotrophic lake water microbial communities from Sparkling Lake, Wisconsin, USA - GEODES005 metaG | ecosystem: Environmental > Aquatic > Freshwater > Lake | place: USA: Sparkling Lake...
CCCAGCCGCGACAGCGCGCGCCCGAGCACACCACTGCCCGCCACGGCCACCAGCACCATGCCCAGAAGCACGCCACCGTGCTGCACGCCGGACAACTGAGTCGATTGGCCCGGCGTGTAGCCGAACACCGAGCCTGCAAACGGCTCGAGGATCAAGTCCTGCGAGCTGTAAGCCAGCATCGAGACAAACACGAAGATCGTGAACCGGCGCGCGGCGTCGTCTCGCCACACCTGAGAAAGCGCCGTCGCGAAGGGAACAGCGCTTTTCGGCTGCGCTGCACAGTCGGGCAGTCTTTGCTCATCTGCGCGACGCTCCAGCCCCCACAGCGCGATCAGCGTCAACATGAACGCCAAGGCCGACACGCCGCCACTGACCATCAGCAGCCGCTCGGGCGTGTAGGGATCGAGCAATTTGCCAGCCACGCCCGCGGTGACGGCGAAGCCCACGATCATCATCATCCAGACGATGGTGGCAGCTGCGGCGCGGCGGTTTTCAACCACCCGCTTGGCCAGCAGCACCAGCAGCGACGTGCCGCAGGCGCTCACACCCAATCCGATCATCGAAAAACCCACCACCGCGAGCGCCATGCCGGCAGCCGGCTGAGTCGCCATCCACACGGTGGCTGCTGCGGAAGTCACCCCACCGATGGCAAGCGTCGCCATGCCGCCGATCATCCAGGGCGTGCGGCGGCCGCCCACGTCAGAGCCGTGTCCCATGCGGGGCCGCACCACCTGAATCAGGTAATGCAAGGCCACCAGCACGCCCGGCAGCAGCGCAGGCAAGGCCAGCTCGACCACCATCACACGGTTGAGGGTAGACGTGGTGATCACCACCACCGCGCCGAGGCAGGCTTGAACCAGCCCCAGCCGCGCGATGCTGAACCAGCCGAAATTGCCGTTGGCCGTCGCGGCACTCATGACGCACCCACCAGAGAACGCAAGGCGAAGGCGCTGACCATCATGCCGGAGACAAACAGCGGCACACCAAAACCACTGTAGAAAAGCGCCTGCTTGATGGGGTCCTTCAGGAAGCGCGCCATCAGCACGGCCTGGCCCATCATCAGGCAACCCACCGCGATGGCCTGGCCGTTGGCGCCCCACTTCAGCAGCAAAAACAACACCACCGCCTGGGGAATCATCATCACGAAGCAGGCCACCTGCGCAGCGCGCTGAACACCGAGCTGCACAGGCAACGAGCGCACGCCCATCACCCGGTCACCCTCGACCGCCTTGAAGTCGTTCAGCGTCATGATTCCGTGGGCGCCCACGCTGTACAGCCCCGCCAGCAAAAGCGATCGAGCGTCGGGCATCGAACCGCCCGCCATCACCGCCGCGCCCGTCACCCAGGCCAGGCCCTCATAGCAAAGACCACACGCCGCGTTGCCCCACCAGCCGTTGAGCTTCAAGCGCAGCGGCGGCGCACTGTAGGCCCAGGCCAGCAAGAGACCGAGAGCCCCAGCCGCAAAGCCCCAGGTACCCAGCGTGGCCGCCACGGCCAGCGACAAGCACGTCCAGATGATGGCGATGTAAAGCCCCCACATGCCCGGCATGCGACCTGAGGGAATCGGTCGGTTCGGTTCGTTGATGGCATCCACATGACGGTCAAACCAGTCGTTGACCGCCTGGCTGCTGGCGCACACCAAGGGGCCGGCCAGCAAGATGCCGACGATGATGGTGAACCAGTGACCTTCAAACGCCACGCCCGATGCGATCACGCCGCAGGAGAAAGCCCACATTGGCGGAAACCACGTGATGGGCTTGAGCAATTCAGCCACCACGCGCAGTTCAGGAACCGTTGGTGACGAGGGCAATGCTTTGGTCGACATGCGGGTCATTCTGGGCTTGACACAAAATAGTGTCAATCTAAACTTACACTAAGACGGGTTATCGAAATCCCTCAGCAACCGCAACGCAGTAAGCGCGGAGACTCCACACCAATGAAGCCAGCATCCATCCTCGAGCACAACATGCTGGCCGCCGCTGACGGCGTCATCCGCACGTCAGCTGGAGACAAACCCAGTGCGCTGGTCATCGGCAGCGGCTTTGGCGGACTGGCTGCAGGCGTGCGGCTGCAGGCCCTGGGCTATCAGGTGACGGTGATCGAAAAGCTGGATGCCCCGGGTGGTCGTGCTTATGTGCACCGTCAGGACGGCTACACCTTCGACGCCGGCCCCACCATCATCACCGTGCCGTTCATGCTCGAAGAGCTTTGGGCCTTGTGCGGCAAGAAGATGTCTGATGACATCGAACTGCGCGCACTCGATCCTTTCTATCGCATCCAGTTCGACGATGGCAGTCACTTCGACTACAACAACGATCTGGCTGCCATGCGCGCTGAGGTCGCACGTTTTTGTCCTGCCGACCTCGCCGGCTTTGACGGCTTCATGGCCGAGTCGGACCGCTGCTACAAACTCGGTTTCGAAGAACTCGCCACGGTGGCCTTCGACACCGTGGGCGATCTCATGGAAGCGTTGCCGTCGATGGTGAAGATGCGCGCCTGGCGCAGCCTTTACTCCATGGCCGCCAAGCACTTGAGCAACGACAAGCTGCGCATCGTGATGAGCTTTCATCCGCTGCTGATCGGTGGCAATCCATTCGCCGTGACCTGCGTCTACAGCCTGATCACCGCGCTGGAGCGCAAGTTCGGCGTGCACTGGGCGATGGGCGGCACCGGAGCACTGGTCAAGGGATTGGTTGGTCTGCTTGAAGGCAGCGGTGGGCGCCTGAGGCTCAACTCTGAGGTGCGTCAAATCAACTGCGTGCCCACGACATCAGGCAAGCCACGCGCCACCGGTGTCACCTTGGCCAGCGGCGAGCGCATCGATGCGGACATCGTCGTGTCCAACGCCGACACCGCCTGGACCTACCGCCATCTGATCTCGCCCGAGTACCGCAAACACTGGACCGACCGCAAGATCGACAAAGGCCGCTATTCGATGAGCCTGTTTGTCTGGTACTTCGGCACTGACTGCCAGTACCCCGACGTGCCTCACCACATGATGGTGCTGGGTCCGCGCTATCGCGAGTTGCTCGACGACATCTTCAAGCATCAAGTGCTGGCTGAAGACTTCAGCCTGTACCTGCATCGTCCGACGGCATCCGACCCCTCGATGGCGCCCCCCGGCTGCGACGCGTTCTACGTTCTGGCACCGGTGCCTCATCTTGACAGCGGCACCGACTGGCGCGTGCAGGCCGAGCCCTATCGGCAGGCGATCGCCGATGCGCTCGATCGCAAGGTGATGCCCGGCTTTCAAAAGCACATCGCCACCTCGCTGATGATGACACCGCAGGATTTCCACGACCGCTTGCTGTCCTACAAGGGCGCGGCTTTCGGGCTGGAGCCGGTGCTGCTGCAAAGCGCCTGGTTCAGGCCGCACAACCGCAGCGAGGACATCGACGGGCTGTTCATGGTCGGCGCCAGCACCCACCCGGGCGCGGGCGTGCCGGGCGTGTTGGGCTCGGCCAAGGCGCTTGAATCGGTGGTGCCCCAGGTCTCATCCTTCGCAACGAACACGGCTCGTCGCTCCTGAGCCGCCCACCCCATCGGAACTCGCATGAACTCAGCTCAGGCCTCCGCTTTGGCCGACACGCAAGTGGCGGATACAACCCCCGATCGCAGCGCCGAGAACAGTCTCCAAGCGCGTCAGCGCATGGACCTGCAGGACTGCGAAGACCTGATGCGAACCGGCTCCAAGAGCTTCTTCGCCGCGTCCATGGTGCTGCCCGGCCGGGTGCGGGCGCCGGCCACCGCGCTGTACGCGTTTTGCCGACTGGCCGATGACACCATCGACCTTGACGCTCACCTGTTTGGCGGCCCCTTCGGTGCGTTGCAGCACCTGCAAAACCGGCTTCAGCGCATCTACGAAGGACGCCCTTCCCAGGTGCCGGCCGACCGCGCGCTGGCCGGCGTGGTGGCTCGCTTCGGCATTCCAAAGTCGCTGCTCGATGCGCTGCTCGAGGGCTTCGAATGGGACCTGCAGCAGCGTCGCTACGACAGCATCGAAGACTTGCACGCCTACGGCGCGCGCGTGGCGGGCACGGTGGGCTCGATGATGGCCATCATCATGGGCACTCGCGATGCGCAAGCACAAGCGCGCGCCTGTGAACTGGGCGTGGCCATGCAGTTGACCAACATCGCTCGCGATGTGGGCGAAGACGCGCTGGCCGGACGGCTTTACCTGCCGCGCAACTGGATGCGCGAGGCGGGCATCGATCCGGACACATGGTTGCAAAACCCGTGCTTCAGCCCAGAACTCGCCAGCGTCATCAAGCGCTTGCTGGCTGCTGCCGATGGGTTGTACGAACGTGCCGCGCTGGGCATCGCAGCGCTGCCGCGCGACTGCCGGCCAGCGATTCAGGCCGCACGGCTCGTGTACTCGGAAATTGGCCGCGAAATCGAACGCGCGGGCTGCGACTCGGTGGGTCGGCGCGCCTATGTGTCCACGCAGCGCAAGCTGGCCCTGATGGCCATCTCCCTGGGCGCAGCGGCGGTTTCGCCGGCTCGCCGACAAACCGGTGGAGCGCCACTCACGCCGCTGGCTGCGATTCAGTTTCTGGTCGATGCGGCATCAGCCGAAGACAGCGCGACTGGCGACAGCGCACGAACCATCAGCACAGCTGTTGCAAGCCGACAGGTACAGCCTGTCAAAGGCAAGCGCTTCGATGAACGCGCCGGCTGGGCCATTGGCCTGTTCGAGAAGATTGAAGAGCGCAACCGTGCCAGCAATTCCTTCGTTGGCGCCGGCGTTCAGCAGCCCTCGGCCTACACCGGCTGGAGGCGGTAAACCCGGCCCCTGGCGGCAGCGCCAGGGCGCGGTCGAATCACCTCACCCGGGGCATGCGCCAGGGCAGCATCAGCTGCGTCGAAGTGGACACCAGCCGCGGCACATTGAGCGTCTCGTGCACCGACACCACCGACTCGCCCAGCAGCGATGAGGCCACCACCGAGCGCACATAAAACGGCGTGTCCTCAAGCGTTTGCGTGACCTTGGCCGGGTGCCGCTCGTCGGTGCGCATGGTGCGGCCTATGCGCCATGCGGTGGTTGGCAGCGGCTGCCGCTCGGGCGGGCTGAAGTGCTCGAACTCGCCCGACGGCTTGAAGCGCACAGCGATCACACGGTCGTCGCCGCGCTTTTGTCTCACGTCGTAGATCACGCCGGTGCTGCCGTCCTTGAGCGGCGCGCGCGACCAGTCCCATTCGACGAAGGGCGTGTCGATGGGCTCATCGCCTTCGTTGCTGTCCAGATAGGCGTGCCCCGACCATTTCACACCGGGCGAGGCAAATTCGACCTCGATCCGGGCACAAGGCGCGATGGGACCCCAGCGGTGCCGACCGCCATCGTCGAGCGAGGCATTGAACTGGCACAGCCCCTGCGGATGCACACGAACGCGCCCGCGCACGCGATATGGGATGGGCACGCCCACCTCATCGATGTCGATCGTCAGGCACTGGCCGTCCCAGGCCAGTTGGCTCGGCCCGATCACCAGCCTGTCGGCATGCCGATGGACGCTGGCACGACTGCGCTCGGTCATGGTCCAGCGCTTGCCCGCCTTGCCGTACAGCCCGACATTGATCGAGCAGTGGTTTTCGGCATCGACCTGGCCCTTGCGGCGCGCCCAGCGGTAGTAAGGCGAAAAAACGCTGCCGACAAAGGCAATGATGGTCAGCGCGTACTGGCCGCAGTCGCTGATCGCGTCGATGTACCACCAGAGATATGCACTCGGCGCGACCGGCTGGTCGAATCGAGGTGCGCCACCAGCGTCTCTGCCGCCAGTCGCCCCGACATGGCCGCCATCGGCACTCCCGGCCCCGGGTGCACGCTGCCCCCCGCCAGATACAACCCCGGCACCTGGCTCGCCGAGGCCGGCCGATTGAAAGGCCCCATCCAGCCGTGAGACGCCTGGCCGTAGAGCGCTCCTCCGGTCGCCGGGAACAGTCGATGAAAGTCGGCCGGCGTCGTGAGCACCGTGTTGTGCGCTTGCCGATCGATGCTCAGGCCGCAGCGCTGCATCAAGGCGAAGTGTGTCCGCTCGCATGTATCAATCTCCGTGGGGGTCAGGGAAGTCAAGTCACCGGTGGCCGGCGCGTTGACAAGGCAAAGCAGGCGTTCGGGTCGCGACGCATCGGGCAGCGAAGCGTTGTCATCGCGGTCCTGGGCACAGACATAAACCGTGCCCTCGCGAGGCAGGCGCTGCCGCTCGAAGATGTCCTTGAACTCGCTCGCGTAATCGGAATTGAAAAACACGTTGTGTCGCACCAGCGGAAAGCCCGAGGTGGCCGCATGCATCGACCAGGTCATGGCCGACAGGGAGCGTCCCGACGCAGCCACGGCAGGCACGGCCTGGCGACATGGCTGGCCCAGCAGGCCTTGCGCCAGAGCCGCGGCGTCGCCGTTGAAGACCACCGAGTCGGCCTCAATGACTTCACCGCCCGCCAGACGCACGCCGCAGGCACGGCCGCCGCGAACGAGCACCTCATCGCACCCCTGACTGAAGCGCAACTGCACGCCGCGCTGGGTGGCCACGCTGGCCAGTGCCTGCGCCACCGCAAGCATGCCGCCCTCCACCGCCCACACGCCGTCCATCTCGACTTGCGCCACCAGCATCAGCGTGGCCGGTGCGGCAAAAGGCGACGATCCGCAGTAGGTCGCATAGCGGCCAAACAACTGCTGCAAGCGAGGATCGCGAAAGTGTCTTGAGAGCGTTTGCCACAGCGACGCAAACGGACCCAGCCCGCCGAGCACACCCAGACCGCCCGCGCCAAGGTCGCGCGCCATGCTGAGCAGGGTTGGCCGTTCGGATCGGATGTACGGGCCCTCAAGCGCGTCATAGACACGCTTGGCCTGGGCGCAAAACTGCACGAAACGCCTGGCTTCTTGCGCACCGGCGAACTCGCCGATGGCCTCGGTCGAGAGAGCCGCATCGGCAAAAAGATCCAGCCGAGCATCAGCGCCCCAGGCGTGGCGCGCCAAAACGCCCAGCGGCTGCAGCCGCAGTTGCTGCTCCAGCGACGTGCCTGCGGCTTCAAAGATCTGATCGAAAACCCAGCGCATGGTGAACACGGTGGGCCCGGAATCGATGGCCGCGCCATCCACCATCACTTGACGCATCTTGCCGCCAGGGGTTTCGGCTCGCTCGACCAAGGTGACCTGCAAGCCGCGGCAAGCGAGCATCAGCGCGCTGACCAGGCCGGCCACCCCAGCGCCAACCACCACCACCCGGTGCGTGCTCATGACATCAGCCATACGACCGCCCCAGCCACACCCCCCGAGCACCATAGGGAGCGAAACGCACGAACATGGACTCGGAGAAATAGTTGTTCAGCTTGGCGAGCTTGATGGCGTCCAGGTGCGCACCGCTGCGCGCATAGGCATCCATGTGCGCGATGCTTTCCCACATCGTGAAGGTGGCCTGCCGCAGCAATGGGGCCTCGCCCACCCCCGCTGAAAACACGCAACCTTGGGCACTGTCGAGAGAGCGCTGCGTGAGCGGTGCCTGTCGCCAGAAATCGCGGGCCAGTGAGGGCCGGATCGAAGCGCGCGTGAGTGCGGCAATCGGCCCGTGCTCTGGCGCAGCCGCCGTCACCGGCAAGGTGGCCCCAGACCAACTGCCCCGGCTGCTGAAAGCGCGCAACTTGACCGCGAAAAACTCGCGCGAGTGATCGCGGTAGCCGCGCATCAGCGTGGAATCGTTGATGAAACGCTCAGCGCTGTCATCGTCGTCAAACACGCCGAAAAATCCCTGGCGAGACAGGCTGGGTCGCAAACCGAAACCCGACTCATGGCCCGCGCCAAGCACCTTGAAAAACCTGAGCCCATGCACGCGTGGCAGCGTGTAGCGGCCGAACAGGAAGCGGCTGTAACCCCAGGCGCGATGTCCTTCGGAAATGTCGCACAGCACCATCGCTGCGACGGTGTCGTCCGATACCCTTGCGGCTGACTGCACCGCTGAAGCCAGCCTACTTTTCGCTCTCGGCGATGGGATCGCTCAGACCGTAGCGGCGCAGCTTGACGTACAGGCTTTGCCGCGACAAACCCAGCATCTCTGCGGCCGCCGCGCGGTTGTCACGGGTGAGATCGAGCGCGGCTTCGATGCACAACTGCTCGATCAGATCGGTGGTCTCGCCCACGATGTCCTTCATCGGCACGCGGCCGACGAGCTCGGACAACTGACCCACCGATCGCGGAATTTCCTTTGAGGCTCGCGCATCGCCCGTCAAGCGACGGCTGACATCGCGCAGCGTGAAGCACAGGTAGGGTTGGGCGCCTTCGGTCACCATCGTGGCCGAAATCTCGACATCGCTGCTCGAGCCCTGCTCGCTGCGCAAGGCCGTGGGAAACAAGCGCACCGAGCCGCGCTGGCGCAGCGTCGAAATCAGCACGTTCATCTCGATGCCGGTGCGGCCAAGCCATCTCCCAAGTGCCTCGCCGGTGACCTGCTTGTCTGACGACACCTGCAGCAGCTCGACAAAGGCATCGTTGACCGTGATGATGTTGCCGTCAATGTCGGTCACCGCGATGCAGTCGGGCGACGCTTGCATCAACTTGGGCAAGACCGAGAACGGGACCACCTTGGCCTGAGTCGCCTTGCCTTGCAAAGCCACCTTGGCCAAGCGCAACACCAGCACGGAGCCAGCCTCTTTTCGCAGCAGGGAACCGGAGACTGTGAGCTGACCCTGCCCGTTGAGCAGACGCACGCACAGATCATCAGCCTTGCCTGTGGAGCGAAGCGCCGAAATCATGCCCTGCAGGGCTTCTTGGCTGCTCGCATCGAACCCGACCGGAAACGACGAACTCACCAGTTTGCGCACCACCGGTTCGAACAAGCCCAAGGCTGCAGGGTTGGCCTCTTGCACCTTTTGGCTGACGGCGTCGATGAGCAAGATGGCTTCCGACGAAACGTGAAAGATGTGCCGGAAGCGCGACTGCGCATCGCGCAACCTCCAGTGCTCGTTCAGCGAGGCCTGCTGAGCGTCGACCAGACTTTGCTGCAAGGCCACGATGGCGCGCAGGTCACGGCCGTACACCACCGAGTGGCTGGTGCCGAGTTCGGCAGATGCGCCAACTTTGACCGCGCAATACGACAGCGGAAGGCTCGGGCCTGACCCTGATTCGTGATTGACCTGCCGCCAGCGAGGCGACTCGGAAGACTCTCCGTCCTTGAGCAGGGCTTCGATCTTCTTGTGACTGTCCTTGGCCACCGTCTGCACCCAAGGCTGGCCTATCCACCGCTCGTAGCCCAGGTTCTTGAGGCTTTCGCTTCCGAAGGCCATGTCCCGGATCACGCCTTGCGCATCAACAATCAACGCCACATCAGCAGCAGCAGCCACCAACTTGCCTGTCACTTCAGCGCTGAGATCGCTCAGGAACCGCGCCGAAGATGTGAAGGGGGTCATTGGAACCTTTGAATAAAAGTCGTGCTGTCGATGAATATGAGGTACGGAAGCATCAGAGGCTCATCCTCGCTGCGTCAATTGACACGCCCTGTGACGATTCCTGCCGCGACAAGTGGCGCCTGCTTGGCATCGCTGCTGGTGGCATCTGCGCCCACCAAGGCCGCGAATTCAGGGTTGAGAGTAAAGATGGGGCCGCCGACCAACACTCCGATATCGGGGTTGCACGATGCGGCTCGCACGTCCTTGATGCAACTGGTCAACCAATCCAGCCTGGACTCACTGCCCACTGAAAAACCAATCACATCCAGCCATTGCTGGCGGGCCAGGTCCACCGCCTCGTCGCGAGCGCCACCATGACCGATCATCACATCCCAGCCGGCGTGCAGGAAAAACTCGGCGACCATCGACAGGCCAAACGTGTGCTGCTCACCGGGTGCTGACACCAGCGCGATGCGGTGCGCGTTGGCGGGAAAACCAGCGTCGCTGAGGAATGACGGGCTCAACTTGTAGAGGACTTTCTGCAATCGTCCGACGCCAATCGTGACGGCGTTGAAGTCGCAAAGATCGTCTTCCCACATCACCCCAAGCCGGGCGGCTGCGGGTGCGAGCAACTCTAGACAGACCGCTTCGACGGAAAGGCCCTTCTCGATCCGCTCGTCCACGAATTGAATCGCGACGTTTTCGTTCGTGCCAAGAGCCAACTGCACGAAGGCTTCGACCTCCGCATCGGTCGGCGATGCACTGCCAGCCGCAACCGAAATGCTCTCGCTGGCCGAGCGGTGCGCCTCGACCAGACGGGGTATGACTTCGGCTTCGAGCGTTTTCACGAGCTTGGCCATGCGCTCTTCGGCCGAGACGCGAGACGTGGCACCTTGCATCCATGTGGGCGAAGCCGAATTGAACGGCAGTTCGTGCCGCAGCTGGAGGCAATCTTCAGCGCCAGAGGACTGGTCTTCCGGGTTTGACTGCAAAGCGCCTTGCATGGAACGGGACATGGGTTGACTCCAAAGGAAACGCACGCGCTTACTGCTTTGCGAGAGTTGTTTCCGGGAGCCCACACCTGACTGATACAGCCCGGTGTCGCCGCCGGCGGATTGACTCGACACTGGACCCCAAGGCGAGACGAGCGCCCCAAGATCCCCAAGTGGGGGAGGATGCACCACCCCTCCGGACGTGTCCACCCTGCGATTACCCGTGGCAGGGTTTTTATTTGACTCCCGCCGTGCCCCGTGCGGCGTGTTTTGTGTGTTAGCTCTTCGCCCTGAGTTGTCGTCACTGCGCGCCTTGTCATCACGCAGTGATCTTTCGTTGCGCCCGGCGCCAGGCTCCTGACCCGAGTCAGCCTGGCCGTCACATGTTGTTGGCATGTCGGCATCAAGACGGAACTGCATTTCAAGACCTGTTTATCCAGGAAATGCGAGCGGACAAACCCTTGAAGTCCGGACCCGCGAGTTGACTGAAATGCCGCCACCCCACGGGCGACATCCTGAGCTTGAATGATCAATCCACAGCGCCAAAGTGTCAATATGAATTTACGTCAATCTGGATTGACAACCGTATGTTGAGCGTCTAAATTCCTTCCAACAGGTCGCAACCCTTCGAGGAAGTAGATGTACGAACGCGGTTCACAGGCCCCGACAAGGCCGCCTCTTTACACACCCGAAGAGCGCGTTCGTCGCGACAACTCGGTGTGGACTCTGATTCAGGGCATCCTGGCGCCCATCCAGTTCCTAGTGTTCCTCGTCAGTGTGTGCCTTGTGGTGCGCTACATCAATACGGGCGAAGGTCTGCAGGCCGCCACCATCTCGGTGGTGATCAAGACGCTGACGCTCTACACCATCATGGTCACCGGCTGCATCTGGGAAAAAGTGGTCTTCGATTGCTACCTGTTCGCCCCGGCGTTTTTCTGGGAAGACGTGTTCAGCATGCTGGTGCTCGCGCTGCACACGATCTACCTGTGGGCGGTGTACACGGACGCGCTGACGCCGCTCGAGCAGATGTATCTGGCGCTGGCCGCCTACGTGACCTATGCGATCAACGCGGGCCAGTTCATCTGGAAGTTGCGCATGGCTCGTCTGGACATGGCCCGCCGTGACGCCATGTCCATGCACGGAGAACTGGCCGTATGAGCCAGGTGATCCCCATTCAAAAGGCTTCTGCAGCCGGTTGCGGGGATGCCCCCGTGCTGCGCGAGCGTGGCCAGCGCGAGGTTTTTTGTGGCCTGACCGGCATCATCTGGTTGCACCGCAAGATCCAGGATGCTTTTTTTCTGGTGGTGGGTTCGCGCACCTGCGCCCACCTGATCCAGTCGGCTGCCGGCGTGATGATCTTTGCCGAGCCGCGCTTTGCCACCGCCATCATCGATGAGCGAGACCTGGCGGGTCTGGCCGACTGCAACGACGAGCTCGACCGCGTGGTCACACGGCTGCTGGAGCGTCGGCCCGAGATCAAGCTGCTGTTTCTGGTGGGCTCCTGCCCGTCCGAAGTGATCAAGCTCGACCTGTCTCGCGCTGCCTCGAGGCTGTCGGGGCGTTTCTCGCCAGACGTGCGGGTGCTCAACTATTCGGGCAGCGGCATCGAGACCACGTTCACCCAGGGCGAAGACGCCTGCCTGGCCTCGCTGGTGCCCAGCCTGCCGCAAGCACCCGCCACGGCACGCCCATCGTTGATGGTGGTGGGCACACTGGCCGATGTGGTGGAAGACCAGTTCATTCGCCTTTTCCAACAGTTCGGCTTTGGCAGCGATCACCCTTCGGTGCGCTTCTTTCCGCCTCGCAGCGCGAACGACCTGGCCGAAATCGGGCCCAACACGCGCTTCCTGCTGGCACAGCCCTTTCTGGCCGACACGGCGCGAGCCCTCGAAGACCGCGGCGCCCAGCGTCTCGCGGCGCCCTTCCCGCTCGGCGTCGAAGGCACCACCGCCTGGCTGCGCGCTGCAGCGGACGCATTCGGCGTGGATGCAGCCACCTTCGACAAGGTCACCGCAGCCGGTCGTGAGCGCGCCGCCACGGCACTGGCGCGGCACCGGGTTCAGCTGTCGGGCAAGAGCGTGTTTTTCTTTCCCGACTCGCAGCTTGAAATTCCGATTGCCCGCTTTCTGGCGCGCGAAATGAACATGCAGCTTGTCGAGGTCGGCACGCCGTACCTGCACCGCCAGCACCTCAGCGAAGAGCTCGACCTCTTGCCAGCCGGCACGATGCTGTCCGAAGGCCAGCATGTGGAAAACCAGCTCGACAGATGCCGCGAGGCACGGCCCGACATCGTGGTGTGCGGCCTCGGCCTGGCCAACCCGCTGGAAGCCGAAGGCATGACGACCAAGTGGGCTATCGAACTCGTCTTCACGCCCATCCAAGGCTATGACCAAGCTGCCGATCTGGCGGAGCTCTTTGCGCGCCCCTTGGTGCGTCGCATGAAGCTCGTGGCCTGAGCCGGCACCGAAAGCACAACACCATGCAGCTGACCCTCTGGACTTACGAAGGACCGCCACACGTTGGCGCGATGCGCATCGCCACCGCCATGGAAGGCGTGCACTATGTGCTGCACGCCCCCCAGGGCGACACCTACGCCGACTTGCTGTTCACGATGATCGAGCGACTGCCCAAGCGCCCGCCTGTCACCTACACCACCTTTCAGGCGCGCGACCTTGGCGGCGACACGGCAGAACTGTTCAAGACTGCTGCTCGCGAAGCCTATGAACGCTTCAAGCCACAGGCCATGATGGTGGGCGCGTCGTGCACCGCCGAGCTGATTCAGGACGATCCGGGAGGCCTGTGCAAGGCGCTTGACCTGCCCGTGCCGGTCGTGGCGCTGGAGCTGCCCTCGTATCAGCGCAAGGAAAACTGGGGCGCTTCAGAAACCTTCTACCAAATGGTGCGAGCCCTGGCCGGGCCGAATGCGCCGGTGCCAGGCACGCCCAAGGCCGAGCGGGCTGCGGGCGCTCGGCCGCGGTGCAACATCCTCGGGCCGTCGGCGCTGGGTTTTCGCCACCGCGATGACCTGCGTGAAATCACCGGGCTGCTGCTGCAACTGGGCATCGATATCAATGTGGTGGCGCCTTTGGGCGCGACGCCTGCTGATCTGGCTCGTCTGGGCGAAGCCGAATTCAATGTGGTGCTCTACCCCGAGATTGCCGCGCTGAGCGCCTCGTGGCTGAACCGCACCTTCGGGCAGCCCGCCACAAAGACCATTCCGATCGGCGCAGGCGCGACTCGCGACTTCATCCGTGAAGTGGCGCAACTCGCGGGTGTTGACGCCAGCGCGGTTCTTGCCAACGCCGATTCGCGCGCCACCTGGTATGCCAAGTCGGTGGATTCGACCTACCTCACCAACAAGCGCGTCTTCGTGTTCGGTGATGCCACCCACGCTGTCGCAGCCGCCCGAGTGGCCAGCCAGGAAATGGGTTTCAAGGTGGTCGGCATCGGCACCTATTCACGCGAGTTCGCACGCGAGGTGCGCGATGCGGCCAAGCTCTATGACGTCGACGCGCTCATCAGCGACGACTACCTCGAAATCGAGGCGCGCATTGCCGAACTGCGCCCAGAACTGGTTCTGGGCACGCAGATGGAGCGTCACATCGCCAAGCGTCTGGGCATGCCATGCGCAGTGATTTCAGCGCCGGTTCACGTGCAGGACTTTCCGGCCCGCTACTCGCCGCAAATGGGCTTCGAGGGCGCTTGCGTGCTGTTCGACACCTGGGTGCATCCGCTCATGATGGGCTTGGAAGAACACCTCATCGGCATGTTCCGCGGCGACTTTGAATTCCACGAAGACGCCGCACCTTCGCACCTCGGCGGTCATGCTGAGCCTCGCGCTGCAAGCCAGCCAACGGCTGCAAGTCTGGTCGCTGAAACAGCTGCCGCAACCGTCGCCGCGGCCGCAGACACAACCACGATGGCTGCTGCCACCACCACGGCCGCTCCTTGGGCGCCAGAGGCCGAAAAAGAACTGCGCAAGATTCCATTTTTCGTCCGTGGCAAGGCGCGCCGCAATACCGAGCGCTACGCCATGGAGCGCAGCATCACGCTGATCACCGTTGAGGCACTTTATGACGCAAAAGCTCACTTCGGCAGCTGAGGCGAAGAAGGCGGCCGCGCACACCGCAGTGCGCGTCGTGGTGGTCACGATGGACACCCATCTGGCCAGCGCGACCGACCGCGCGATGCCCACGCTGCGTCGCGAACTGCCGGGTCTGGAACTGTCGATGCACGCCGCGTCCGAATACGCCAACAACCCATCCGCACTGGCGCGCTGCAAGGCCGACATCGCTGCAGCCGACATCATCGTGGTGGGCATGCTGTTCCTGGAAGAGCACTTCCTGCCGGTGATGCAAGAACTGGTGGCGCGCCGGGACAACTGCGACGCCATGATCTGCATGGCCTCGGCCAGCGAGGTGGTCAAGCTCACGCGGCTGGGCAATTTCGACATGGCCAAGCCTGCCAGCGGCCCGATGGCGCTGCTGAAGAAGCTGCGCGGCAACAAGGAAAAAAACTCCACCGGCGGTGCGGCGCAAATGAAGATGCTGCGGCGCATTCCGCAGATGCTGCGCTTCATCCCGGGCACGGCCCAGGACGTTCGCGCCTATTTCATGACCATGCAGTACTGGATGGGCGGCTCCGACGAGAACATGCTGAACCTCGTGCGCCACGTGGTGGATCGTGGCGCCGACGGCCCGCGCCGTGTGCTGCGCGGCCTCACCAAGGTGCAGCCGCCTGTCGACTACCCCGAAGTCGGCGTGTACCACTCGCGCATGCCCGGACGCTTTGCGCACGAGGCCGAGTCGCTGCCCAAGCCGCCCCTTGGCGGTGAGGGTGGCACCGTGGGTGTGCTGCTGCTGCGCTCTTATTTGCTGTCGAACAATGCCGGTCACTACGACGGTGTGATCGCCGCGCTCGAAGCTCGCGGCATGCGGGTGATCCCCGCCTTTGCCGCCGGGCTCGATTCGCGCCCCGCCATCGACCAGTTCTTCAAGAAAGACGGCCGCGTGGTTGTGGATGCCGTGGTGTCGCTGACCGGCTTCTCGCTGGTCGGAGGCCCCGCCTACAACGACTCCAAGGCAGCCGCAGATGTGCTGGCAGAGCTGGACGTTCCTTACGTGTCGGCCAACCCGGTCGAGTTTCAAACGCTGGACCACTGGGGTGGTTCGGATCGTGGTCTGATGCCCGTGGAAAGCACCATCATGGTGGCCATCCCCGAGCTGGATGGCGCCACCGGACCGATGGTGTTCGGTGGGCGGCCCGGCGCGCCCGGCGTCACCTGCACCGGCTGCCACCACGCCTGCACCTTCAAGCCCACCGACTCGGCCCAGGACATGCAGTCGTGTCCGGAGCGCGCGCTGATGCTGGCGGCCCGCGTGACCAAGCTGGTGGCCTTGCGTCGCAGCGAACGCTCGCAGCGCAAGGTGGCCGTCGTCATCTTCAATTTCCCGCCCAACGCCGGCAACATCGGCTCGGCCGCCTATCTGTCGGTGTTTGAATCGATGTTCCACACCCTGACGGCCATGAAGGCAGAGGGTTACACGGTCGACATGCCGCAAAGCATTGACGAGCTGCGCGATGACGTGCTCAAGGGCAATGCGCAGCAGCACGGCACCGATGCCAATGTGCACGCTTTGATTTCGGCGAGCGACCACGTTCGGCGCGAGCGCTGGCTGACCGAGATCGAGGCGCAATGGGGCCCGGCGCCTGGTCGTCAGCTCAGCAATGGCAGCTCGATCTTCGTGCTGGGCAAGCAGTACGGCAATGTGCTGATCAGCGTGCAGCCAGCCTTCGGCTACGAAGGCGACCCGATGCGCTTGCTGTTCGAAAAAGGGCTCTCGCCAACCCACGCCTTCTCGGCCTTCTACCGCTACCTGCGTGAGGACTTCAAGGCGCACGCGGTGCTGCACTTCGGCACGCACGGCGCGCTCGAGTTCATGCCCGGCAAGCAAAGCGGCATGAGCGGCAGCTGCTGGCCGGACCGCCTGATCGACGATCTGCCCAACATCTATCTCTACGCCTCCAACAACCCCTCCGAAGGCGCCATCGCCAAGCGCCGCTCGGGTGCGACCTTGGTCAGCTACCTCACCCCACCGGTGAGCCAGGCCGGTCTGTACCGCGGGCTCAATGAACTCAAGAGTTCCATCGATCGCTGGCGCAGCATGGAGCGCAACGCTGGCGATCGCGCCGAAGTCGCCGCGCTGATCCAGTCGCAAGCGGCCGAACTCGATCTGGCCGAAGCCCAGCCGCTGTGGGTGCTGTCGCCCGACGATGCCTCGTCGATCGCCGTCGACGTGCGTGTGAGGAAACTGTCCGAGCAGATGCTGGAGATGGAATACACGCTGATTCCGCACGGCCTGCATGTGACCGGCCGCGCCGCCACCGAAGCCGAACGCATCGACATGCTGGTGTCGGTGGCCGATGCCTCGCATGGCGCGCATGTGGAGCGTGCGGCCATCGAAGCGCTGGTCGCAGGACGCAGCGTCGAGCAAGTGCTCGATCTGGCTGGTCTTCCCCGCGATGACGCTTCACGCGACATGATCAAAGAGCTCGCCGCCATGGACAAGATCCTGGCCGAAGAGACCGAAGTGGCGGGCCTTCTGCGCGCCCTCGATGCGCGATTCATTCGCCCGGCGCCGGGCGGCGACATCCTGCGCACGCCCGAGGTGCTGCCCACCGGCCGCAACATCCACGGCTTCGATCCATTCCGCATCCCGAGCAGCTTTGCCGTGAAGGATGGCGCCAATCAAGCCGAGTTGCTGCTGCAACGACACATGGCCGATGGCAATCCATTGCCCGAGTCGATCGCCATGGTGCTGTGGGGCAGCGACAACCTCAAGAACGAAGGCGCGCCCATCGCCCAGGCGCTGGCGCTCATGGGTGCGCTGCCGCGCTTTGACAGCTATGGCCGCATCGCCGGTGCCTCGCTGATACCGCTTGAAAAACTGGGGCGGGCTCGCGTCGATGTGGTGATCACGCTGTCGGGCATCTTCCGCGACCTGATGCCGCTGCAGATCAAGCTGCTGGCCGAAGCTGCGTTCCTCGCCGCATCGGCCGCCGATGAACCGCTGGAAATGAACCACATCCGCCGCCACGCGCTGGACTACCAGCAAGAGCACGGCTGCACGCTGGAGATCGCGGCGCTGCGCGTCTACGGCAACGCCGAAGGCGCCTATGGCTCCAACGTGAACAACCTGATCGAAAGCAGCAAGTGGTCTGACGAAGGCGAATTGGCCGAGACCTACTCTCGTCGCAAGGGCTTTGCGTACGGCCGCACGGGTCGTGCCGTGCAGCAATCGGCGCTGATGCAAAGCGTGCTGGCCAACGTGCAGCTCACCTACCAGAACCTCGATTCGGTCGAGTTGGGCGTGACCACCGTCGACAACTACTTCGACACCCTGGGCGGCATCACCCAAGCGGTGAAGGTGGCCAAGGGAGGCGAGGCGCCACCGGTGTACATCGGTGACCAGACCAAGGGCGACGGCGCCGTTCGCACGTTGCGTGAACAGGTCGCCCTCGAGACCCGCACGCGCATGCTCAACCCCAAGTGGTACGAGGGCATGCTGGAACACGGCTACGAGGGCGTGCGTCAGATCGAAGTGCATGTCACCAACACCATGGGCTGGTCGGCGACCACCGGACAGGTGCAGCCCTGGGTCTACAAGCAACTGACCGAGACCTTCATGCTGGACCCCGAGATGCGTGAGCGTCTGGCCAAGCTGAACCCGACCGCCTCTGCGCGGGTCGCCAACCGATTGATCGAAGCGTCAGAGCGCAACTACTGGCAGCCTGACGCACAAACGCTTGAGGCCTTGCGCCGCGCAGGCGAAGAACTCGAAGACCGCCTCGAAGGCATTTACGAAGGAGTACCCGTATGAGCACGACCACAGTCCCCGTCCCCGACATCAAGAGTCCCGGCGTCAGAAAGAACCTGAGGCTCGATGGCGAGGGCAGCGTTCAGGTCGAACTCGACCCGAATCTGAAGATCGGCACAGCCAAGGTCTTTGCGATCTACGGCAAGGGCGGCATTGGCAAGAGCACGACCTCGAGCAACCTGTCGGCGGCCTTCTCGAAGCTCGGCAAGCGGGTTCTGCAAATCGGCTGCGACCCCAAGCACGACTCGACCTTCACGCTGACCAAGAAGATGCTGCCCACGGTCATCGACGTGCTCGAGACGGTCGACTTCCATGCGGAAGAACTGCGTGTCGAAGACTTTGTCTTCCCCGGCTACAACGGCGTGATGTGCGTCGAAGCGGGCGGCCCGCCAGCGGGCACCGGCTGCGGCGGCTATGTGGTCGGCCAGACCGTCAAGCTCCTGAAAGAGCACCACCTGCTCGAAGACACCGACGTGGTGATCTTCGACGTGCTGGGCGACGTGGTGTGCGGCGGCTTTGCAGCGCCGCTGCAGCATGCCGACCGTGCGCTCATCGTCACGGCCAACGACTTCGACTCGATCTTCGCGATGAACCGCATCGTGCAGGCCATCGGCGCCAAGGCCAAGAACTACAACGTGCGCCTCGGCGGCGTGATCGCCAACCGCAGCCGAGAGACCGATCAGATCGACAAGTACAACGCAAAGATCGGCCTGAAGCTGGCTGCGCACTTCCCCGATCTGGACGTGATCCGCCGCAGCCGCCTGAAGAAATCCACCCTGTTCGAGATGGAGTACTCGCCCGAACTCGAGGCGGTGCAAAAGGAATACATGCGCCTGGCGGCCTCGCTGTGGCTGGGTACCGAGCCGATGAACGCCGTGCCCATGAAAGACCGCGACATCTTCGACCTGCTGGGTTTCGACTGATCCCGCGCCACCACTTGACGGACGATCGCATGGATCCCATCAGCTACACCGAACGCCGCAGCAAGATCGAGGACTACTTCGACCGCACGGCGGTTCAGGCTTGGGCGCGCCTGACATCGGACGCACCCGTGGGACGCATCCGCGCCACGGTGCGTGCCGGTCGCGATCGCATGCGCAACACCCTGCTCGGCTGGTTGCCCGCCGACATGACTGGCATGCGACTTCTCGATGCCGGCTGCGGCACCGGTTCGCTGGCGGTCGAGGCGGCACGGCGCGGGGCGCACGTGCTGGCGATCGATCGTTCGCCCACCTTGGTTGATCTGGCGCGCGAACGTCAACCCGCCGAGTTGACCAGCGAGCACAGCGTGGGTCGCATCGACTTCCGTTCGGGCGACATGCTCGATGCGGCGCTCGGCGAATTCGACTATGTGGTGGGCATGGATTCGCTCATCCATTACCAGACGCAAGACGCGGTTCGCGTGATCGCCGGTCTGACCGAGCGCACCCGCAAGGGCCTGCTGTTCACCTACGCTCCGAGCAACCCGGCTCTGATCGTGTTCAGGGCGGTGGGCCGCATGCTGCCTCGCAGCGATCGTGCGCCGTGGATCGAGCCCGTGGCCGAGTCCAAGCTGTACCGACTGCTCGATGCCGATGCGTCGCTCAAGGGTTGGCAGCGCGGGCGCACCGAACGCATCGCAAGCGGCTTTTACACCTCGCAGGCGTTGGAGCTGCTTCGCAAATGAGTCTCCTTGGCCCCTTCAGGATCCGCGCCGAGCAATGGCGCAAACTGACTCCTGAGTTCCTCCCGTTTGCCGATGCCGCTACCGGCGATCTGCCGCTGAGCCGGCTGCTTCGCCTGTCGCTGTTCCAGGTGACGGTGGGCATGGCCAGCGTGCTGCTGGTGGGCACGCTCAACCGCGTGATGATCATCGAGATGGGCATGGCGGCGTGGATCGTGTCGCTGATGGTGGCGCTGCCGCTGGTGTTCGCGCCGTTTCGCGCGCTGGTGGGTTTCAAGTCTGACACCCACCGCTCGGTGCTGGGCTGGAAGCGCGTGCCCTACATCTGGATGGGATCATGGCTGCAGTTTGGCGGCTTCGCGATCATGCCGTTCGCGCTGATCCTGCTGTCTGGCGACTCCAACTTCGGACCTTGGCTCGGGCAGGTCAGCTCGGCGCTGGCCTTCTTGCTGGTGGGCGCAGGCTCGCAAATCACCCAGACCGCAGGGCTGGCGCTGGCCACCGATATCGCCCCGGAGAAATCGCGCCCGCGCGTGGTGGCGCTGATGTACGTGATGCTGTTGCTCGGCATGGTGGTGAGCAGTCTGGTGTTCGGCGCCTTGCTGGCTGACTTCAGTCAAGTGCGGCTGATCAAGGTGGTTCAAGGTGCCGCCGCCGTGACCCTGGTGCTGAACCTGATCGCGCTGTGGAAGCAGGAAGTCCGAAACCCGCAGGCCACATCGCCGCGCATTGCTCAGCCCGACTTCGCCACGAGCTGGAGATCCTTTGCGGGCCAGGGCCGGACCATGCGCTTCATGCTGGCTGTGGGGCTGGGCACCGCCGCCTTCAACATGCAAGACATCATCCTCGAGCCCTATGGCGGCGAAATCCTGGGTCTGAGCGTCGGCTCCACCACCATGCTCACGGCGCTGCTGGCTGGCGGCGCGCTGGTTGCTTTCGCCATGGCGGCCCGTTGGCTGGGAGGCGGGCTGGACCCGCACCGCCTTGCAGCCTTTGGTCTGCTGATCGGTGTGCTGGCTTTCTCGGCCGTGGTGTTCGCCGCCCCCATGAGTTCGCCCGTCCTGTTTCGAATCGGCGCGTGCCTCATTGGTCTGGGTGGTGGGCTGTTCGCGGTCAGCACCCTGACCGCAGCGATGAACCTTGAGAGGCCGGGACAGATCGGCCTCGCACTGGGCGCCTGGGGTGCGGTGCAGGCCACTGCAGGCGGCATGGCAGTGGCCATCGGTGGGGCATTGCGCGACATCACATCGAGCCTGTCTTCGCACGGCCTGCTGGGGCCTGCGCTCACCGACCCTTCGGTGGCCTACAGCATCGTCTATCACCTGGAAATCGTTTTGTTGTTTGCCACGCTGGTCGTCATCGGCCCGCTGGTTCGTTTCGCCGCGGAGCCTCAACGTCCGCAAGTGAAGTTTGGCCTGGCCGAGTTCCCCGGCTGAGGAAATTAGCAAGTTAAAAAGAGGAGATCACATCATGGGCACTGGCGCAATCACCGGCTACATCGACGTAGCGCAAATCGTTCTTTACATCTTCTGGATCTTTTTCTTCGGTCTGGTGTATTACCTCCAGATGGAGAGCAAACGCGAAGGTTTCCCGCTGGAAACGGTGCACCCCTGTGGCGCCACCGAATACAGCGAGGGCTTCGTGATGACGCCAACGCCAAAGACATTCCTGCTTGAGCACGGGGAAGAGGTTTCCTACCCGAACGACAAGGTCTCGCCGCAGACGCTGCATGCACAGCCGCTTTACCGCTACGCTGGATCGCCGCTGGTGCCCACCGGTAATCCGATGGTCGACGGCGTAGGCCCTGGCGCGTACGCTGACCGCGCCGATGTGCCCGACGCGATGTGGCACGGCGAAGCGAAGATCGTTCCGCTGCGAGTGGCCGAAGGCTATGGGGTGGCTGCCAATGACGTCGACCCGCGTGGGTTGCCCGTGCTGGGCGCCGATGATGAGGTGGGCGGCACCGTGGTCGATCTGTGGATCGACAAGATGGAAATGATGTTCCGCTACCTCGAGGTGGCAGTGAACGTCGACGGCGTGCAACGCAACGTGCTGCTGCCCATGAACTTCACGCGCATCAA
>Ga0164294_10001462_pt1 | contig 21975 bp, 25 predicted proteins | sample GEODES005metaG_FD_111479 | JGI IMG/M metagenome (GOLD analysis project Ga0164294, IMG submission 111479) | Oligotrophic lake water microbial communities from Sparkling Lake, Wisconsin, USA - GEODES005 metaG | ecosystem: Environmental > Aquatic > Freshwater > Lake | place: USA: Sparkling Lake...
ATGCCGGCGCCCGATTTGTCGCGCAGGTCTTTCACGGCAGCCGGGATGTTCTCCGCCATAGCTTTCTGATTTCTCGCAGAAACACGTCACCCCAGCGAAAGCTGGGGTCTCAGGAGGCGGAGTGGATCGCCTGCCTCACGAGATCCCAGCTTCCGCTGGGATGACGACAATTTGATTACGCCAGGGCTTCTTCGACCGGCGGAGCCTCGGCAGCGCCGAGATCCTCGCCGCTGTCGCGACGGCTGCTGACGTTGCCGCGCGTCGCCGCCTGGGCGATCGCTTCGCAGTAGAGGCGGATGGCGCGGCTGGCGTCGTCGTTCGCCGGGATCGGGAAGGCGATGCCGTCGGGCGAGACGTTCGAATCGAGGATCGCGACGACCGGGATACCCAGCGTGTTGGCTTCCTTGATCGCCAGCTCTTCCTTGTTGGCGTCGATCACGAACATCACGTCCGGAACGCCGCCCATGTCGCGGATGCCGCCGAGCGACTGCTCGAACTTGTCGCGCTCACGGGTGAGCTGCAGCACTTCCTTCTTGGTGAGGCCGTGCGTGTCGCCTGCGAGTTGCTCCTCGAGCGCCTTGAAGCGCTTGATCGAGCCCGAGATCGTCTTCCAGTTGGTGAGCATGCCGCCCAGCCAGCGGTGGTTGACGAAATGCTGGCCCGAAGCGCGCGCCGCGTCCGCAATCGGATCCTGCGCCTGGCGCTTGGTGCCGACGAACAGCACCTTGCCGCCGCTGGCGACAGTCGACGACACGAAATCGAGAGCGCGCGCGAAGAGCGGCACGGTCTGCGACAGGTCGATGATGTGGATGCCGTTACGATCGCCGAAAATGTACGGCTTCATCTTCGGATTCCAGCGGTGAGTCTGGTGACCGAAATGCGCGCCCGCATCGAGCAACGCCTGCATGGAGACGGTAGGAACCGCCATGGTATTTCTCCTAACCCGGTTGGACCTCTGCGGGACAGGAACCACCAGGCTTTGGAAGCCCAGCGGCACCGGTATGGATGCCCCGCATGTGGAATGGCCGCGCCCCTAGACCATCTCGCTTTTCCGCGCAAGTCCACGCTCTACAGGAGAACAGGCCGCTTTGTTCCCGCAGGACAGAACGGGTATCACGGAACGTGCTGCGATTTCATGTTTGACAAAGCGGAACATCATGCGTATATGGAACTTAACGAACGCAATGTCGTTCCCACACCGTTCGGAACATTCCACCGGGATGGCGACGAATGATCGATGCGGGGGCGCGAACGGAAGGTTAAGGATCGATGCTTCACGCTTTTGCCGCCCTGCTCTTCTCGGTCCTCGCGCTGGCGGCGCTGGGCGTCATCGCCCTGCTGCTGCGGGCGGATTGGGACGCGGTCACCACGGCGCTGGGCGTCGGCGCGAAGGCCGCGGGCGATCCTTCGCCGCTTCCCCCCAAGATCAGCGTCCGTCAGGGACGGCGCGCGACGATGATCAGGCTGGAATCGACGGGGTCTCGCTGGCGCGCCGCCGCTTGACGCGGGCGTAGCTGCGGACGGCGAACGGGATCATCAGCGCATAGGTGATGCCGGCGATCGAGAGCGTCGGCCAGGGCGCGATGAAGAGCGCGGTGCCCAGCAAGGCGATCAGCAACAGTGCGGGCAGACGATATTCCTGCCGCAGGCGGAAGGACGACCATCCGAAGGTCGCCAGATCCGAAATCATCAGCAGAGCGACGATGATCGTCCAAGGCGCGACCACGAAGGTCCGCTGGAAGACATCGAGCCCCGTCGCCAGCCAGAGCATGACCGGCAACAGCGCGAGCGCCGCACCTGCGGGTGCCGGAACGCCGGTGAAGAAGCCGGCCGACTTGCGCGGCTGATCCTGCGTATCGAGCTGCGCGTTGAAGCGCGCGAGGCGGAGCGCACAGCACACCGCATGGGTCAGCGCGATCACCCAGCCATATTTGGGCACGAACGAAAGCGACCACAGATAGAGGATGATCGCGGGCGAGACGCCGAAGGCGATCACGTCGGACAGGGAATCGAGTTCGGCGCCGAAGCGGCTCTCGCCCTTCAGCATCCGCGCGATCCGCCCGTCGAGCCCGTCGAGGATGGCGGCGATGACGATCGAGGCGATCGCCTTCTCCCAATCGCCGCTGATCGCGAAGCGCACGCCGGTGAGCCCGCTGCACAGCGCAAGCACGGTCGTGGCGTTCGGCGGCACCGCACGGAGCGGCAGGCCCGGTCGGCGGCGGGGAAAGCGGGCCATCAGATTTCGGTCTCGATCATCGCTCGGCCTGTTATTCCAACCCGCTCGTGCTGAGCTTGTCGAAGCACTGTCCTTCTTCCTTCATCCGCAGTCGAAGAAAAGGGCAACCCTTCGACAAGCTCAGGGTGAGCGGTGTTTCTAAAGAGGGACAGCCCGCGCCGCTTCGTTCGCCCCGAGCTTCGCCAGGATCGTCTCGCCCGCGATCGAACGCTGACCGAGTGCCACCAGCGGCGCAGCCCCTGCCGGAAGATAGACGTCCACCCGGCTACCGAAGCGGATGAGCCCGACGCGCTGCCCGACCGCCACCATGTCCCCGGTCTTCACGAACGGCAGGATGCGCCGCGCGACCAGCCCGGCGATCTGCGTGAAGCCGATCTTCGAGCCGTCCGGCCCTTCGACCAGGAAATGCTGGCGCTCATTGTCCTCGCTCGCCTTGTCGAGGCTGGCGTTGAGGAACTTGCCGGCGATGTAGACGACGCGGGTGATGGTGCCCGAGATCGGCGCGCGATTGATGTGCACGTCGAACACGCTCATGAAGATCGAGACGCGCACCAGCGGCTCCGGCCCCAGCCCGTCCTCGCCCACCAGCTCGCGCGGCGGCAGCACTTCCTGGATCATCGTCACCAGCCCGTCGGCCGGCGCCACGATCAGCCCCTGCCCCTGCGGCACGGCGCGGATGGGATCGCGGAAGAAGGCCAGCACCCAGATGGTCAGGCCGACGCCCAGCCAGCCCAGCACCTGCCAGTGGATGCCGAAGAACAGCAAGGTAATCGCCCCGGCGATCAGCGCGAACTTGCGCCCTTCGGGGTGGACCGATGGCCAGCGCCATTGCGCGCTCGGCGTGGTTTCGGGTCGCGTTTCGAGTGAACTCATGCCGCCATGTCTAAGAGGCCGCCGCGTGACTGACAATCGCAATCGCCGGGTGGCTCATCGCCGCGTCCTCGCGATGCCCGGCCTCGACACAAACTTTCGCGATGATTAACGAACCTGCGAATCGTGGGGTCGATAAGGGGGCAAGGATGATCCGGAAAGCAATCGTCGCGGCAATCGGTATTGCCGGCCTTTGGGCCAGCAGCGCACAGGCCGTGGTCCTGCAATTCACCTTCACCGGTCTCGTCTATACCCAGGGCCCGGTCTACGACGTGCGGGGCCTGTTCGGCGACGTCGGCCGCGATCTGAGCGGTATGGCCTACAGCGCGACGTACATCGTCGATACGTCGGCGCCAGCCTTTTCTTATGAGGAGAGCGCGACCCGCTCGAACATCCTGACGGGCACATCGGTGAACGCCTCCGGTCAGGCGGTCACATCCTCGCTCACCATCGGCGGGGGCACGTACATTGTGTCGGGCGCCTATCAGGCGCACGTGCAGATTTCCGACAATCCCGGCGATCACACCACCGCATTGATGGCGCAAAGTTCGGGCAGCGAATATCTGTCGATCGGCTTCGGCACCAATGAACCGGGCACCAGCAACGATTACATCCCGTCCGCGCTGTTCGGCACCAGCTTCACCGGCACCGTAAACGGATACAATGCGAACGGCACTTTCACCTCGCAGCCGTCCGGCCAGGCTGCCGAGACATTCAACATGAGCGTGAACTCCGTGTCGGTGCAGCCACTCGCGGCGAGCGCCGTTCCCGAGCCTTCCTCCTGGGCGATGATGATCGTCGGTTTCGGCTTCGTGGGCTGGCAGATGCGCCGCCGGGCCGGTCTGCGCACTGTGACCATGTCGCCACGTTGAGGCAATAATGTTCTCATATTGATCACATTTCTATTGCACTGTAGGAAATGATGTGACCAATGAGATGTCCGATCCACGTCGAGGAAACGGACATCATGAGACCCGCCCCCGCCGAAGCCCGCGAATTCCCCTATCGCTTCACGCCCGTACCGCGGCGGAGGGAGCGCGCGAACGGCTGGACGTCGGATCGCCAGCACGCTTTCGTCTGGGCATTGGCGCGGCTGCCCTCGGTCGCGGCTGCGGCGCGCAGCGTCGGGATGAGCCCGGCTTCCGCGCATCGCCTGCGCAATGCTCCAGGCGCAAAGGCGTTCGCGCAGGCCTGGGACGTCGCGTGGCAGATCGGCATGGATTCGATGATGGACACCGCGATCCAGCGCGGGCTGGACGGTCAGGATTTTCCGATCCGCCGTCGTGGCGAAGTCGTCGGCACGATCCGCGGCTATGACAATCACATGCTGATGCGGGCGCTGCTCCTGTGCGACCGGATCGACGAGAAGGTTCGTGCCGCGGCCCGCGATCGACGCGTACGCAACGATGTTTCGCGCCGGCGCAATGTTTGAATGCGTTCGTGGTGACTTCAATGACTTTAACGGCCAGAACATTCGGGCGAGAGCGTAATGCTATGCCTCTCAACCATCACTCGATGTTGAAACCCCCGCCTGCCCGCCGTAGGAGGCGCGCAAACCTTCCAGCATCGGGATAAAGAAGAATGGCGAAGATCAAGGTCAAGAATCCGGTCGTCGAGCTCGACGGCGACGAGATGACGCGGATCATCTGGCAGTGGATCCGCGAGCGCCTGATCCTCCCCTATCTCGATATCGACCTGAAATATTACGACCTCTCCGTCGAGAAGCGCGACGAGACCAACGACCAGATCACGATCGACAGCGCCGAGGCGATCCAGAAGTACGGCGTCGGCGTGAAGTGCGCGACCATCACACCCGACGAGGCCCGTGTCGAGGAGTTCGGCCTGAAGAAGATGTGGAGGTCGCCCAACGGCACCATCCGCAACATCCTCGGCGGCACCATCTTCCGCGCGCCGATCGTCATCCAGAACGTGCCCCGCCTCATCCCGGGCTGGACCGATCCGATCGTCGTCGGCCGTCACGCCTTCGGCGATCAGTATCGCGCCACCGATTTCGTCGTGCCCGGCAAGGGCAAGCTGACGATCAAGTTCGTCGGCGACGACGGCACGGTGATCGAGAAGGAGGTCTTCAACTATCCCGGCGGCGGCGTCGCGATGGCGATGTACAACCTCGACGATTCGATCCGCGATTTCGCGCGCTCGAGCATGAACTACGGCCTCAACCTGAAGTGGCCGGTCTATCTCTCGACCAAGAACACCATCCTCAAGAAGTATGACGGCCGCTTCAAGGACCTGTTCCAGGAAGTCTACGAGGCCGAATTCGCCGACAAGTTCAAGGAAGCCGGCATCGTCTACGAGCACCGCCTGATCGACGACATGGTGGCGAGCGCGCTCAAGTGGAGCGGCAAGTTCGTCTGGGCCTGCAAGAATTACGACGGCGACGTGCAGTCGGATCAGGTGGCGCAGGGCTTCGGCAGCCTTGGCCTGATGACCTCGATCCTGATGACCCCGGACGGCAAGACCGTGGAGGCCGAGGCCGCGCACGGCACCGTCACCCGCCACTATCGCATGCACCAGCAGGGCAAGCAGACCTCGACCAACCCGATCGCGTCGATCTTCGCGTGGACCGGCGGCCTCAAGTTCCGCGGCCAGTTCGACGAGACGCCCGATGTCGTGCGCTTCGCCGAGACGCTGGAGCGCGTCTGCGTCGAGACCGTCGAGAAGGGTTCGATGACCAAGGATCTCGCGCTGCTCGTCGGGCCGAATCAGGCCTGGATGACCACCGAGCAATTCTTCGAAGCGATCCGCGCCAATCTCGAAACCGAGATGGCCGGCTGGTAATAGGCTGACCTCTTGAAGCGTCATGCCAGCGGAAACCGGCATGACGCTTCAAGATTTACTCCACCCGCAACCCCGCATCGGGCGAGCGGACATGCTCGGGCTGGACACCGAGGCCGATGATCCTGGCCGGGGTCCGCTGCAGGAACGGCAAGGCGCTGAGCAGCTTGAGCGCGATCGAGGCCTTGGGCTTTTCCGACCTGAACACCGCGCCGATGACGCGATCATGGACGGTGCGCTGCATCCCCTGCACCTTCTTCACCGCCTTCATCCGCCGCTTCTCGACCTGCTGGAGCAACGGCTCGATATCGGCGCCCGACGCCATCGGCCCGGCCAGGATGTTCGCCGCCGCCACCGCATCCTGAACCGCCAGGTTGATCCCCACCCCGCCGACCGGTGACATGGCATGCGCGGCATCGCCGATCGCCAGGAAGCCCGGCCGCCACCAGCGCGTCAGCCGGTCGAGCGACACCGACAGCAGCTTGATCTTGTCCCAATCGTCGATCGGATCGAGCCACCCGGCCAGCGCCGGCGCGGTCTTCGCGACATCGACGCGGAATTTCTGCAGCCCCAACTGGCGCAGGCGATCGGCCGATCCCTTCGGGATGACCCGGGCGCATTGGTAATAATCGCCGCGATCGATCGTGACGAGCATCTCGCCCGCGCCGACATAACCCTGCGTGTGGTTCTCCGGCGTCTTCGCTTTGGGGATGCGGAACCAGAAGACGTCGATCGGCGCCTTCAAATCAAGCTTCGGCAGCTTGGCCGCCTCGCGCAGCACCGAACTGCGCCCATCGGCCGCGATCACCAGCTTTGCCCGGATATCGCCGCGATTGGTCGAAACGCCCACCGCCTGCCCGCCTTCGCGCAGCAGATCGGTCGCCTCGGTCTCCATCTGCAGCGTGAAGGTCGGATAGTGGCGCGCCTCGTCGGCGACGAAATCGAGGAACTCCCACTGCGGCATCATCGCGATGAAGCGCGCGGGCACCGGCAGATGGCTGAAATCGGCGACGCGGTAATATTTCTGGCCGACGACCACGCCGACGTTGGAGACCTTATCGTGCGGGCGCCGCAGCAGACGCTTCAGCAGCCCGAGTTCCTCGAACAGCGCCAGCGTGGACGGGTGGACGGTATCGCCCCGGAAATCGCGGAAGAAATCGGCGTGCTTCTCGATCACTAGCGTCTTCACGCCGGCCCGGGCGAAGAGCAGCCCCGCCATCATCCCCGCCGGCCCACCACCGACGATCAGCAGATCGGTCTCCATCATCCTCCCTTTCTTGTGGGCGACCCTAGCGTTGAACGGCGTTCCCGGCAAAGGTGGGCCATGGCCTTCCCGATCGATTCCGTCGGCTTCAGCGACGCGCTGGTGATCCTGGGCGTCGCCGGCGTGGTGATCCCGGCCTTCACCCGCGCGAAGATCAGCCCGGTGATCGGCTTCATCCTGGTCGGCATCGCGGTCGGTCCGGCGGGGCTGGGGCGGCTCGTGCCGCAGATGCCGTGGCTCTACCACGTCACCATTACCGATCCGCACGCGATCGAGCCGTTCGCGGAGCTCGGCATCATCCTGCTGCTGTTCTCGATCGGGCTGGAGCTGTCGTTCCGGCGATTGTGGACGATGCGCGTCCAAGTGTTCGGGCTGGGCGCGGCCGAACTGATCGGCGGGGGTTTCCTGCTCGGGCTGGTGTTCCTGGCGCTCGGGCTCAGCACCGCCGCCGCCTTTGGGCTGGGCATCGCGTTGATGCTGTCCTCGACCGCGCTGGTGCTACCGCTGGCCGGAACGAGCGGCCCAGTCGGCGAGCGCGCCTTCGCGATGCTTCTGTTCGAGGATCTGGCGCTGGTGCCGATCATCTTCGCGCTGGGCATCCTCGCGCCGCACCAGGGCGGCGGGCTGCTGGCGCTGGGCAAGACGGTGGCGGCGGGAGCGATCACCGTGGCGCTGCTGCTGGCACTCGGGCGGATCGCCCTGCCGAGACTGTTCGCGCAGGCGGCGCGGACCAAGAGCCCGGAACTGTTCCTGGCGGCGAGCCTGCTCGTCGTGATCCTCGCGAGCCTGGCGACCAGCATCGCCGGCCTGTCGCCGATCGTCGGCGCCCTGCTCGCCGGTATCCTGATCGCCGAGACCGACTATCATGACGAGGTCGAAGCGATGCTGGCGCCGTTCAAGGGGCTGGCGCTCGGCGTGTTCCTGATCACGGTCGGCATGTCGCTCGATCTCGGCGCGGTCGCGGGGCAACTCGGCAAGCTGGCGGTCGCGGTCGCGGGCGTCGTCGCGATCAAGGCGCTGGTGACCGGCCTGCTGCTCCGCATCGGTGGCGCCAGGCGCGGTGTCGCGCTGGAAACGGCGCTGATGATGGCGGCACCCAGCGAAACGACGCTGATCGTGCTGACCGCCGCGGTCTCCGCTCGCCTGCTCGCCCCCGACGTCGCCGGCTTCTGGCAGACGGTGACCGCGATCGGCATGACGATCACGCCGCTGCTGACCGTAGCGGGCCGCGCCTTCGCCAGGCGGATCGACCGCACCTCGCCAGTTCCAGCTGGGGCCGCTGATTTACCGGCGGCGCAAACGCTCATCATCGGCTTCGGCCGTGTCGGCAGGCTCGTGGCGCAGATGCTCGACGCGCACAGCCAGCCCTATCTGGCGATCGATGCCGACGTCGATTCGGTCGAGGCGGCGCGGGAGCGTGGCTATCGCGTGCGCTTCGGCGACATCGCCCGGGCCGGCACGTTCGAAACGCTGGACATCGGCAAGGCCCGCGCCGTGATCCTGACGATGGACGATCCGGTGCAAACCGTGCGGATCACAGCCCGGCTCCACGCGGCCTATCCCGATCTCACCATCGTCGCCCGTGCCCGCGACCCGCGCCACGCCGCGCAACTCTACAAGGCGGGGGCCACCGATGCGGTGCCGGAGACGCTGGAATCCTCGCTACAACTGTCGGAGGCGGCGCTGGTCGACCTCGGCATCGCGATGGGGCCGGTGATCGCCTCGATCCACGAAAAGCGCGCGCAACTCCGCGGCAAGATCATGGAAATGGCCGCGATGGACCGCGAACCCCTCCTCCACCGGCGCAAGCTGGAGGAGGAGGAATAAGCGTCAGACGCGGGTGGCGTGGACCGTCGCGGCGGCGGTCATCACCGCGCCGTAGCGGGCGGCGGCCTGGATCGTCTCGGTCGGCATGTTGTGCTGCTTCAGCACCTTTTCATGGCTGTCGATGCACATGCCGCAACCATTCTGCGCCGATACGGCGAGGCTGAAGAGCTCGAAATCGTCCTTCTCGATACCGGGCGAGCCGATGACGTTCATCCGCAGCTTGGCCGGCAGCTGGCCATATTCCTTGTTCGAGGCGAGGTGGACGAAACGATAATAGACGTTGTTCATCGCCATCACCGCCGCCGCCGCGCGCGCCGCATTGGCTGCCTCGGGCGAGAGCTTGCCTTCGCACTCGGCTTCGGCCGCCTCGACCAGAGGCTTGTAGCCCGAGCCGTGGGCGGTCGCGAGCAGCAGGCCATATTTGCGCTGATCGGGGATCGTCGCGTCGCTGACCAGCGAGCCGACGTTCAGGCGGATATCCTTGGCATAATCGGGAAGTTCTGCGGCGAAATCCTTGAGCGACATCGCGGGTCTCCTTCTGGTTCGGGCGTGAAAAGGGCGCGAGCGGCAGGTGCCACCCGCGCCCCCTTCGATCGGTCAGGCAATCAGGCGGCGGGCTTCAGCACCTCTTCGCCGGCCTTCCAGTTGCACGGGCAAAGCTCGTCGGTCTGCAGCGCATCGAGGACGCGGACGGCCTCCTGCGGGTTGCGGCCCTGGTTGAGGCCGTTGACCGTGACGTGCTGGATGACGTTGTGCGGATCGACGATGAAGGTCGCGCGGTAAGCCACGCCAGCCTCGGCGTCGACGATGCCCAGGGCATTGGCGAGCTTCTTCTGGTTGTCGGCGATCCACGGGAATTCGCAATTGGCCAGACGCTCGTCCGACTTGCGCCATGCGAAGTGGACGAAATCGGTGTCGGTCGACGCGCCGATCAGCACGGCGTCACGATCGGCGAGATCGCCCTGCAGCTCGCCATAGCCGATGATCTCGGTCGGGCAGATGAACGTGAAGTCCTTCGGCCAGAAAAATACGACCTTCCACTTGCCACCGGTATCGCCGGTATCGATCGTCTCGCCGGCGGGAAGCGCGGCAACGCCCTGCTGCACGGGAAGGACAAAGGAAGGAAACTTATCACCAACGGTCAGCATGATTCTCTCCGTTCAGGGGGTTGGGTAGGTGGTCGAAAGCCTTAGTGGCGACTAGCCATTGTACAAACAAATTGATTATATCGCGCCCACTGATCGACTGGAGCGATAATGGCGAGCATTTACCTGCCGACCCTCAAGCAGCTGCAATATCTGGTGGCGTTAAGGGACTATGGCCACTTTAGCCGCGCTGCGGATGCGTGCTTCGTCACCCAATCGACCCTCTCGGCCGGCTTGCGTGAGCTCGAATCGCTGCTGGGCGTGATGCTCGTCGAGCGGACGCGCCGCGTCGTGCGCTTCACGCCGCTGGGCGAACGGATCGCCGACAAGGCGCAGCGTGTGCTTCGGGAGGCCGAGGAGCTGGCGGCGCTGGCCAAGGCGGCCGGCAAGCCGCTGGCGGGGGACCTGCGGATGAGCGTCATCCCCACGATTGCGCCCTTCCTCTTACCTCGGGTGTTGACCGAACTGCGCAAGGACTGGCCCGAACTGAAACTCTACCTGCGTGAGGAGCCCTCGGCCGCGGCCTGCGAATCGCTGCACCGCGGCCATGTCGACTGCGTCCTGCTCGCCCTTCCCTATCATTGCGGGGACATCGAGCATGCGGACCTGTTCGACGATCGGCTGTTCGTCGCCTATCCCGCCGGCCGCACGCTGCCCAAGATGATCCCGCCCGAGAGCATCGAGCCGAGCGAACTGCTGTTGCTGGAGGACGGACATTGCCTGAAGGACCATGCGCTTTCGGCCTGCAATCGCCCCGATCTGCGCGCGGAAGCGACGATGATGGGCACCTCGCTCCACACGCTGGTCCAGATGGTCGACAACGGGCTGGGTGTGACGATGCTGCCCGAAATGGCGATCGATGCGGGCATCCTCGATCATACCCAGGTCGTCGCCCGACCGCTCGATGCCGAGCATGCTTCGCGCAAGATCGCGCTCGTCTGGCGGACGGGCAGCCCTCGCGACAAGGAATTCCGCATGCTCGCCACCGCCCTGAAAACCGCAGCCGATCCACAGAAATGAGTCTGCGAAGGCTTCGCAAAAGAGCGACGAAGCGTTAGGATAGCTTATCCCTGCCCCCTGAAGTGGCGTGGGTATCCGTGACATGGCCTCCCCCGGTATCCTGTCGCGGACGTTTCGTGTGTTCGTGGCGTCAAGTCTTTGCTCCTTCCCCCCAGCATGGGGCAGAGATTGGGCGGGCGTCGTCCTTGGGACGGCGCCCGCTTTGCCTCCCGGCTCGAACGATCAGCGATTCCAACGCGCTACGGCAGCATCGTCCTCGACCCGGGATTCGACCCACCGCGTCCGCCCATCGTCGAAACGCTCGCGCTTCCAGAAGGGCGCGGAGGTCTTCAGCCAGTCGATGAGGAAATGGCAGGCCTCCAATGCGGCGCCCCGATGCATTGCCGCGGTGCCGACGAAGACGATTCGGTCGCCGGGCACAAGCGCTCCGTAGCGGTGCAGCACGATCAGCCCGAGCAACGGCCAACGATCGGCGGCTTCGGCGGCGATGGCCTCCATCCGGGCGAGTGTCATGCCGGGGTGATGTTCGAGGAGCAGCTCGGCCAATCCATCGCCGCCGCGCACAATGCCGGTGAAGCTCGCCACCCCGCCACCGCCGAGCGCCTCGAGCCGCGCCAGCGCATCGCCGGGCGCGAAATCGTCGGCGAGGAGGCGGACGTCCCTCATCCGCCCGTCACCGGCGGAAACAGCGCGATCTCGCGCGCTCCGGCGATCGGGGCGTCGAAATCGACGAAAACATTGTCGATCGCGGCGCGGAGCCGGGCTCGATCGGCGAATGCCACCGCAGCGCCGGGATCACGACCGGCAAGCCAATCGACGAGATCGGCGACGCTCACGACCGTGGCCGGCGGATCGACATCCTCTTCGCTGCGGCCGATCTGCTCGCGCACCCGCGCGAAATAGAGGATGTGCAGGCTCACGCCGCTCAATCCATGTGGCGCAGGCCGACGCGCAGATAGTCCCAGCCGGTCACCAGCGTCAGCCCGGCCGCCATCCACAGGCAGAAAAGCCCGGTCCAGCCGACCCACGCCTGTTCGGGCGCCGCGCCCGCCAGGATCAGGGCACCGAGGGCCACGAGCTGGAAGGTGGTCTTCCACTTCGCCAGCTGGCTGACCGGGATCGAGACGCTGACGCCCGCAAGGAATTCGCGCAGCCCCGAAACCGCGATCTCACGCAGCAAAATGACCAGCCCGGCGATCACCGGCAGGCCATCGAGGATATGCGTGTAGATCAGCATCACGATCACGGTGGCGACCATGATCTTGTCGGCGATCGGATCGAGGAAGATGCCGAGTTTCGAGACCGCCCCCTGCGCCCGCGCCAGATAGCCATCGAAATAATCGGTAATCGCGACCAGCGCGTACAGCACGAAGGCGATGGCGAAATCGGCCGGACCCGGATGCCACAACAGCAGCACCAGCACCGGCATGGCGATGATGCGCGAGAGCGTGAGAAGGTTCGGCAAGGTCAGCATCTAAAGTCTTCTTAGCCCAACGCTCGAACAATTAAACCGGGCGCTCGAACAGGATGACAGGGTGATCTTTATAGACCCGCGCGTCGAACCGGCTGAAGCCAAGCTTGCCGGCGACGGCGAGCGACCCGGCATTGTCGGGCGCGATGATGCAGACCATCCGCTTCGCTCCGAATGCTTGGTCGTGCCAGGCGATGGCGGCGCGCATCGCCTCGGTCGCATAGCCTTTGCCATGGGCGCCGCCTGTCAGCACCCACAGCCCCTCGGGCTCGCCGTCGAAATCGGGGCCGAGCCCGCGTTCGAAATCCGCGATGCCGATCTCGCCGAGGAAGCGCCCGCTCGATCGTTCCTCGACCACGAAAGGCCCGCGGCCGTAGTGGACCCAGAGGCCGGCGTAGCGCAGGATGCGGTTCACATTCTCGGCATGATCCTGCACGCCGCCGATGAAGCGGCAGACGTCGGCATCGGCGGTCATCGCCTCGCGCGCGGCCAGATCGCTCATCCGGTGCCCGCGCAGGATGAGCCGTTCGGTTTCGAGGGTGGGTGCCAGGGTCAAGTCCGTGTTTCCGCTATTGGTATTGTCATACAGCATCGGCTAATGGACGCGCCGAGAGAGCCCGAGAAGATATGTATCGATGAAAGCGTCCTTTCGGCTCCTCGGCACGCGCCGATTCCTGCCCTTGTTCACCACGCAGTTCCTGGGTGCGTTCAACGATAATCTCTTCAAGCAGGCGATGATCCTGTTTGCCACCTATTCGATCTATTCGAACCCCGCGATGGAATCGCGCTTCAATGCGCTGGCGACCGGGCTGTTCATCCTCCCCTTCTTCCTGCTTTCCGCTCTCTCCGGCCAGCTTGCCGATGCGCATGACAAGGCGCGGATCATCCGGCTGGTGAAGACCGCCGAAATCCTGATCATGATGATCGGATCGGCCGGGCTGATGCTGAGTTCGGTTCCGCTGATGCTGGCCGCCGTGCTGGCGATGGGCGTCCATTCCACCTTCTTCGGCCCGATCAAATATGCGCTGCTGCCCCAGCATCTGGAGCAGGACGAGGTGCTCGGCGGTACCGGGCTGGTCGAGGCCAGCACCTATGCGGCGATCCTGACCGGCACAATCCTCGCAGGCTTCCTTAATGCGCAGATGACGGCGGTGTTCGTGATGATCGTCTCCGGCCTCGGCTGGCTGAGCGCGCGCAGCGTGCCCCCTGCCCCGCCGCCGGGCGAGCGGCCGCCGCTCGATTTCCATATCGTGCGATCGTCGATCACCCTGGTGTCCGCGACGCTGCACATCCCGCGGCTGTTCCTCGCGATCCTGTCGATCAGCTTCTTCTGGCTGATCGGCACGGTGCTGATCATCCAGTTCCCCCCGCTGGTGAAGAACGTCTTCACCGCCGACAAGCAGGTAGCGAGCGTGTTCCTGGCGATCTTCTCGATCGGCGTCGCGCTGGGGTCGCTGGCCGTCAACCGGCTGCTGGGCGGGCGGGTTTCCGCCAAATTCGCACCGATGTCGGTGCTGCTGATGGGCGGTTTCCTGCTGCTGATGGCCTGGGCCAGCTATCGCTGGGTACCGGCGCCCGAAGGCACCTATTACACGCTGGTCGAATTCCTGCGGCATCCCGGCGCACCGCTTGCCGCCGTCGCCCTGCTCGGCATCGCGACGACGGGCGGCATGTTCGTCGTGCCGCTTTACGCCTTCCTGACGACGACCGTGCATGTGGACCATGCGGCGCGCACCGTGGCGGCGAACAACATCGTCAATTCGGGTGCGATGGTCGTCGGCGCCGGCCTCGCGATGCTGCTGACCGCGCTCGGCCTGACGATGGTCCAGTCGCTGGCCAGCGTTTCCGTGCTGTGCGTGGTGGCCGCGGCCCTGGCGCAGAAGCTGCACCTGGCCTGCGACCCACACTGATCGCCTTAGTCGGCGCTCTTCCGGTCTTTTTCCTCGGGCGTCGCAGGCGCCGCTTCGCTCTTCCCGATCACAGCATCGATCGTATCGCTCGATACGGTGGCGATCTTCTTGCGGCCGAGGATCGCCGCTACGCCCGCCGCGACCGCAGCCGCGCCGATCGCGACGATCTTGCCGATACCGAACTTCCGGGCGGCGGCCATCGGTGCGGACACCGCCGTCGATTTGCTGGCGGCGGGCGCCTTTGGCTTCGTCGCGCGCGGTTTCTTGGGCGTGGGCGCGGGCTTGGCGACGGCAACGGTCGCCTTCGCCGCAGCGGCCTTCTTGGCGGGTGCCTTGCGCTTCGGCGAACGGGTCGCCGCGGGTTTTGCCCGGCTCGACTTGGCCGCGACCGGCTCGCCACGGGTGCGACGGCGGGGCGGCGGGGCGGTGCCGGTATCGGGTGTGCCGTCGGAAGGCTTGTCGGCCATGGTTCTGCTCCAGCAAGAGATCGCGTGACGCCCTCAACCTACCGAAACGCGCACGGTTCCGAAACGACTGTTTAACAGCGATTAGGACGCGATTTTCGGTTATAGGAAATGCGCGCAAAGATTCCAGCAATCTCAGTACTTTATATGTCGTTAAGTTGAGGAAGTTGAGGGTTGTGAGCGGTTTGGTTCGCGCCTCTTCAAAACGCTCGATTTTGCCTGTCCTCCCTACGGACGTCGGGATCCATGACAGCGAGCCCATTGCGCAAAGATCGTGGCAGCTCGGCACAATGGATCCCGACATTCGTCGGGATGACCGAAGTGGGGTTCTTCCGACGCGCTGCATCTCAAGAACATAGGGAGACATATCGGCAATTCAAATCCCCGAAGGCCGCATGGCTTAACCGCCGCTAAATAGCCAATTCCCGCCGGGTTCATCCGAATCGCGATATCGAGCGTTGTAAGGCGAGGATGGGTTCAACCCCGCCCGACAGGAGATGTTGTTATGCGTAAGCTTCTTACTTCGGCCGCCACCGCTCTCGCGCTGGTCGGCGTCGTTGCCGGAGCCGCTGCGCCTGCCGATGCGCAGCGCTGGCATGGTGGTGGCGGTTGGCATGGTGGCGGTGGCTGGCACGGCGGATATCGCCATGGCGGCAACGGCGCAGCCGTCGCGGCCGGGATCATCGGCCTCGGTGTCGGCGCAGCCATCGCGTCGCGGCCTTATTACGGGCACCGCTATTACGGCGGCTATGGCGGATACGATTACGGCTATTACGCCCCGCCGCCTCCCCCGCCCTATGCCTATGGCTACGGCGGCTGCCGCAGCGACTGGGTGTGGGACGGCTACCGCGGCCGGTATCATCGGGTCCGCTACTGCGATTGATCGGCGACCGGCGTAAACGAAAAGGCCCGGCTTCCTTGCGGAGGCCGGGCCTTTTGTTTGCCTGGCGGCAGCGTCAGTAAACGCGCGCCTTCGGCTTGATGTAGTCGATCTCGTCGGTCAGCGTATATTCGTGGACCGGGCGATAATCGAGCGTCACCTGGCCCTTTTCGTACCAGCTGATCGTGTGCTTCATCCACGTCTCGTCGTCGCGCTTCGGGAAATCCTCGTGCATGTGCGCACCGCGGCTTTCGTGGCGGTTGTGCGCGCCATGCATGGTGACGACGGCCTGGGGCAGCATGTTGTCCAGCTCCAGCGTCTCGACCAGATCGGTGTTCCAGATCAGCGAGCGATCCTGGATGCCGACCTCCTGCAGGCTGGCGGCGACCTTGTCGATATGCTCGACGCCCTCGCGCAGCAGCGCGCTGTCGCGGAACACGGCGCAATGCTTCTGCATGGTGCGCTGCATGTCGAGCCGGATCTGCGCGGTCGGCAGCGGGCCGCTTGCATTGCGGAAGTGATCGAGGCGGGCGATCGCCTTGTCGTCGGCGGCGGTGACGACCGTGCCGTGCTTGCTGTTCGGCTGGACGAGTTCCGCGATGCGGAAGCCGGTCGCGCGGCCGAAGACCACGAGATCGATCAGCGAGTTGGAACCCAGGCGGTTGGCGCCATGGACCGAGACGCACGCCGCCTCGCCCACCGCGAACAGGCCGGGCACCACGGTATCGGGGTTGCCGTCCTTCAGCGTCACGACTTCGCCGTGATAGTTACAGGGCACGCCGCCCATATTGTAATGGACGGTCGGCGTGACCGGCAGCGGCTGGCGGGTGAGATCGACGTTGGCGAAGATCTTGCCGGTCTCGGTGATGCCGGGAAGCCGCTCGTGCAGCACCTTCGGATCGATGTGATCGAGGTGGAGGTAGATGTAATCCTTGTTGGGGCCGACGCCGCGGCCTTCGCGGATCTCCATCGCCATCGAGCGCGCGACGACGTCACGGCTGGCGAGGTCCTTCGCGGAGGGCGCATAGCGCTCCATGAAGCGTTCGCCTTCGGAATTGGTGAGGTAGCCGCCCTCGCCCCGCGCGCCCTCGGTGATGAGGACGCCGGCGCCGTAGATGCCGGTGGGGTGGAACTGGACGAACTCCATGTCCTGCAGCGGGAGCCCCGCACGCAGCACCATGCCGCCGCCGTCACCCGTGCAGGTGTGCGCGGAGGTCGCGGAGAAATAGGTGCGGCCCGAACCGCCCGTCGCGAGAACGACGGCATGGCTGCGGAAACGATGGATCGATCCATCCTCCATGCAGAGCGCGATCACGCCCTTGCACTCGCCATTCTCCATGATGAGATCGAGCGCGAAATATTCGATGAAGAAGTCCGCGTCATACTTCAGGCTCTGCTGGTAGAGCGCGTGGAGCATGGCGTGGCCGGTACGGTCGGCGGCGGCGCAGGTGCGCTGCACGGGCGGGCCGGCACCCATATTCTGCATGTGGCCGCCGAACGGGCGCTGGTAGATCGTGCCATTGTCGTTGCGGCTGAACGGCACGCCGGCATGTTCGAGTTCGATCACGGCGGCGGGCGCCTCGCGCACCATATATTCGATCGCATCCTGGTCGCCGAGCCAGTCCGAACCCTTGACGGTATCGAACATGTGCCACGTCCAGTGATCGGGCGTGTTGTTGCCGAGCGATGCCGCGATGCCGCCCTGTGCGGCCACGGTGTGGCTGCGTGTCGGAAACACCTTGGTGATGCAGGCGGTCTTCAGGCCCTTCTCGGCGCAGCCCATCGTGGCGCGCAGGCCCGAACCGCCGGCCCCCACGACCACCGCGTCATAGACATGGTCGATGATTTGATAGGCAGCGGACATCAGGCAACGGCTCCGGCGAAGGCGACGCGAAGGATCGCGAAGATGGCGAGCGCGGCACCCGCGATCGCATAGAAGTTGAGCAGCACGATCGCGATGATCCGCGAAAAATCATGCTGGTAATCCTCGATCACGACCTGCAGGCCGAGACGAAGGTGATAGAACATCGAGAGGACCGCGAGGACCAGCGGCACGCTGGCCCACGGGCTTTGGATCCAGAGCACCAGCGCGCGATAATTGTACAGCGGCAGGCGCAGGAGCGACACGACCAGCCAGGTGAGGAGCAGCAGGTTGCTGCCTGCGGTCAGGCGCTGCTGCCACCAATGGTGGGTGCCCTGATGCGCGGAGCCCAAGCCCCGGACGCGACCGATACCGGTTCCCGTTCCCATGATCAGCCTCTCGCGAAGATACTGGCCCAGATGGCCAGCGTGAGGACGATAGAAATGACGAAGGTCGCCATCGAGCCGAGCTTGTTCCGCTTCAGCTCATAGCCCGCGCCCGTATCGAGCAGCAGGTGGCGGATGCCCGAGCACATGTGCTGCAGGAAGCTCCACGTCAGGCCGATCAGGATGATGGCGGGGATGAAGTTGAGCTTGCCCGTCCGGTCCGAGGTCATGAGATCGACGAAGCTCGCGTAGCTCGCCTCGCCGCCGGCCAATGCCAGCAGCCACCAGACGAAAAGCACGCCGCCGCCAAGCGACAAAGCGACGCCTGTTGCGCGATGCACGATCGAGACCGCCATGTGCGGGCCCCATTTCCAGATCGTCAGATGCGGCGACAGCGGCCGCGCGGCATTCCGCGCCATGTGTCCTCCAGAACAGGATTGTTGCAGGCTCCTTTAGCCAAACCGCCCCGCGACGCAACGCCCCAGCGACACGGCGGGCCGATCTTCGCCGCGATGCTACAAGGATAACGCCCTATTTACCATTTCGGCCGTAGCTGGGGCCCGAGCATCGCAACGGGACGAACACGGATGGACATGAGCAAGCACCCACGGCCGATCGATGCCGAACTGCTGGCGCCCGAGGGCAGCCTGTCGCACACGATCGGCACGGTGCGCGAAGAGGCCGGCAGGCTTCGCGATCGCAGCGCCGAGGCATCGCGGTCGACCCGAGGGATGCTGGGTAAGGCTTCCGAAGTCGCGGCCGCCTCCGAACAATCCGCCGTCGCCATGCGCGAAGCCGCCCAGACCGCTGCCGGGCTGATCCGCGCGATCGACGAGGCGCGGCACGAGGTGGAGGTCGCAGCCGTCATCACGACGCGGGCAGGCGAGGAATCGGATCGCGCCGTCGCCGTCGGCCGCGTGCTGCAGGATCATGCCAAGGCGATCGAATCGATCCTCGGCCTCATTCGCGACATCGCCGGGCAGACCAATCTGCTCGCGCTGAACGCGACGATCGAGGCGGCGCGTGCCGGCGATGCGGGCCGTGGCTTCGCCGTCGTGGCGCAGGAGGTGAAGAGCCTCGCCAGCCAGACCGCGCGGGCGACCGACGATATCGCCGCCAAGATCGGCGCGATCCAGGCGGCGACGCGTGAGGCGGTCGATGCCAACGGATCGATCCGCACCACCATTTCCGATGTCCAGACCTCCGCGACACGCATCCGCGCCGCGATGGAGACGCAGGCGCAGACAGTGACGATGATCACTGCCGCCGTCGACGAGACCGCCCTCGCCGCAGATGCCATGTCCACCACCATCGCCGCGATCCGATCGAGCACCGAGCAGCTCGCGAGCGACATCGACGAACTCGATACCGGCTTCCGCCTCGTCGACGAACGGCTTGTGAGCCTCGACCAAGGGCTAGTGTAGGCACCCCGCAAACAGTTCCACGCGCAGCCGAATCCCCTTAAAGGGGCGCGATGAATCGCCCTCACATTCTCGTCACCGGCAGCAGCCGGGGGATCGGTGCTGCCATCGTCGAGGCGCTGGCGCCGTCAGCACAGGTCGTCGGCCACGCCACCTCCTCCGCGCACGACCGGATCGCTGCCGATCTTTCGGAGCCGGGCGCCGTCGCCACCTTGTTCAAGGATGCGCTCGATCGGCTCAACGGGCGGATCGACGTCATCGTCAACAACGCCGGCATTTTCGAATCCGCGCCGATCGACCAGCCGCACGACGACTGGCTTGCCGCGTGGGAACGGACGATGCGCGTCAACCTGACCGCATCTGCCGAACTCAGCCGCCTCGCGATCCTTCACTGGCAATCGCTCCAGCATGGCGGCCGGATCGTGAATGTCGCGAGCCGCGCGGCTTACCGCGGCGATAGCCCGGCGCATTGGCATTACGCCGCTTCCAAGGCGGGCATGGTCGCGATGACCAAGACGATCGCGCGGGGCTATGCCGCCCAGAACATCCTCGCCTTCGCGGTCTGCCCCGGTTTCACGATGACGGGCATGGCGGAGGATTATCTCAGCAGCCGCGGCGGCGCGGCGCTGCTGGCCGACATTCCGCTCGGCCGCGTGGCGGAGCCGGCAGAGGTCGGCGCGGCTGTGCGCTTCCTCGCGCTCGAGGCCCCCGCATCGATGACCGGGTCGGTGATCGATATCAACGGCGCCAGCTATGTCCGCTGATGGCCCCGACTGGACGGTGCAGGAGACGGAAAGCTGGAAGCTCTCGCTTCCGGTCTCGAAGGCGCAGGCCGACCGTCTGACCGACACAGGCGAGTTCGATGCGTTCGAGCCGACCCCGGTGTTCGTCGTGAGCGAGCCCGATCCGGGCCGGCCCGACGATTGGCAGATGGACGTCTATTTCGAAGGCAGGCCCGACGATGCCTGGATCGCGCAGATCCGGGCCTTTGTCGGCAATGACGGCGGCGCGATCGAGCGGCTCGACGATGCCGATTGGGTGACGATCAGCCAGGCCTTCCTGGAGCCGATCCGCGCCGGGCGCTTCTATGTCCACACCGCCGCCCATGCCGACGCGATTCCCGAGGGTGCCGTCGCCTTTCGGATCGAGGCGAGCCGCGCCTTTGGGACGGGCCATCACGAAACGACACGCGGCTGCCTCGCCATGCTGTCGTCGCTCGCCGACGCAGGACGCAGCTTCGATCGAGTCGCCGATGTCGGCACCGGCACCGGCCTGCTCGCCTTCGGCGCGCATCTGCTCTGGCCCGACGCAGCCATCGTCGCGACCGACATCGATCCGGTTGCCCTGCCCGTCGTCGCCGAGAATATGGCGGCGAACGGAATCGCGGCGGACGCGATCACGCTGGCCGTGGCGGACAGTACCGATCACCCGTCGCTGCGGGGCGAACCGTTCGGTCTCGTCATCGCGAACATCCTCGCCGGGCCGCTGATCGGCATGGCGCCCGATCTGGCCGCAATCACCGCTCCGGGCGGAATGATCATGCTCGCCGGCCTGCTCGCGTCGCAGGAAGCGGACGTCATCGCGGCCTATCAGGAGCAGGCGTTTTCGCTGGCCGACAGAAGGATCGAGGGAGATTGGCCCGTTATAGTCCTATCCCGGACATAATGGGACTTGAGCCCGGTGATATATTGATCTAATACAGTAGAAAGAGGCCGCGACCCAGGGGACAAGGGTGGTCGCAGGCCCAGTGGGAAAGACGAGATGAATATGGAGTCACCTCTGGAGGGCTATCCGGACGGCGTTGCTATGGACGATTCGTTCGCGGCGGATCGCAAGCGTCGGCGCCGTTTGATCATCGCGATCGTCGTCGCGGTCGTTGTCGTGGTCGGCGTGGTGATGTTCATGCGCCGGGGCGGCAAGCCCGCGCCTGTGGCCAATACGTCGCCCAACGTGACCGTGATGATCCCCGGCCGCCATCAGGTCGCCGCGACGGTGACCGTCAGCGGCGTCATCGCCGCGCGGCATGACATGCCGGTCGGCGCCGTCGGCGAAGGCGGCATGGTGACGCAGGTACTGGTCAATCCGGGCGACTGGGTGAAGGCCGGTCAGACGCTCGCGATCGTCGAACGCTCGGTTCAGGCCCAGCAGGCGGCGAGCTCCGCCGCGTCGCTGCGTTCGGCGCAGGCCGATGCCGAACTCGCCCAGTCGAACCTGACGCGCGCAATGGCGCTGGTGAAGAACGGCTTCATCTCCAAGGCGGACATCGATGCCAAGACCGCGGCGCGCGACCAGGCAGTGGCACGCGTCAACGTCGCCAAGGCACAGCTCGGCGAGCAGCTTGCGCGCAACGCCCGGCTCGTGATCCGTGCGCCCGCAGGCGGCCTCGTGCTGACCCGCGGTGTCGAACCCGGCCAGATCGTGATG
>Ga0164294_10001466_pt1 | contig 21944 bp, 15 predicted proteins | sample GEODES005metaG_FD_111479 | JGI IMG/M metagenome (GOLD analysis project Ga0164294, IMG submission 111479) | Oligotrophic lake water microbial communities from Sparkling Lake, Wisconsin, USA - GEODES005 metaG | ecosystem: Environmental > Aquatic > Freshwater > Lake | place: USA: Sparkling Lake...
CGGACTTTGCGAGTTTGGCAGCGACGTCGTTGGTGCGATCGTGTGAAGGTCCGAGTGCGAGAACGACCTCGAGTGGGCCGTCGTAGTCCTGGTCGAGAATATGTGCGACTGCCTCCGCTAAATGGAGTTCTTCATTGAGCACCGGCATGATGACGGAGACTCCGTTCGAACCCATCAGGAGCAGGTGACCTTGTCTGCCGTAGTAGGCGCAGTGATCGGATCTACCGCGTCAGCGCGCACTTTGATCGTGTCGACAGAGGTCTGGTCGGCGCCCACGATGATTGTGAGCATGTCCAATCCGGCAGATTCTTGGAGAGTGGCACCCTCGGTGCTCGCTGTGCCCTTGATGGCGTAGGCCACCGCCTTGGCGATGGCGTCGTCACCGCTGGCGTACTGAACAACAGACGTTGCGTAATCGGATGTCGGCGCGTCGTCGATGATCTGCACGGCGAAGCCCAATTGGCTCAATGCATCAGCAAGAGCACCACCCTTGCCGGGGATGCCGCTGCCGTTGAGAACGCGTACCGAGACATCGCTTGGAGCCACAGGTAGTTCGGGCGCCTTCGCTGTTTTCGGCGCGATGTACTGGGTGTCTGATTTCATGCTTGCCCACAGCGCAGCAGCTTTTTCTTGGTCAATGACGACGTTTTCGCCATCACCACGGGGCAGCCAAGGAACCGTCAGGAATCCGATGTTTTCCGGCGACAATGTCTGTGCGCTCAGCGCGAAGTCGCGCAAGTTGTTGATGTCTCCGAGCTGAGGGTCAGTCGTGATTGACTGAGTTGCTGAATTCAACACTCCGAAAAGTTTCACCGGATTGAGCAACAACTGACTTGATGTTGCCGTGCGAATCATGGAGGAAAGGAAGGCCTGCTGGCGCTTGATTCGGGCGAGATCGGAGCCATCGCTGAGTGTCTTGCGCGCGCGAACGAACCCGAGTGACTGCTCGCCATTGAGCAAACTTGTGCCTGCGGGCAGCACCAGCTTGCTGTCCTTGTCGTTCACTGCTTGAGTGAGACACATCTCGACTCCGCCGAGGGAATCGATGACGTTGGTGAAGCCGGCGAAGTCGAGCACTACAAAGTGGTCGATCTGCAGGCCCGTCATTTCCTCGACCGCCTTCGCGGTGCAACCAGGTCCGGCCATTTCGTAGGCAGCGTTGAACTTGGATTCATAGCCACCCACAACCTGGTCGGAGCCGTCGCGGCGGCAGGTCGGGAGGGTGATCCAGGTGTCACGTGGGATGCTGACGGCAGTTGCCCAGGTGCGGTCAGCCGAGAGATGCAGCAGGATCGTGGTGTCGGAACGCGCGTTGGAATTGATGACGGAATCGCCGTATTTGTCATCGCCCGGACCGGTGCGTGAGTCGCTGCCCATGAGCAGGATGTTTGCGGCCGTGTACGAGTTCGTCACCGGATCCACAAGGAAAATGGAAGGCCTCGCAGAATCGCCGCTGGCGTCGAAGCCCACGATCTTGATGTTTTCGCCGAGCTTCGAGGTCATGAACTGGAGTCCAGCCCCCGTGATCGAGGCGATGACCACTACCGCAGAAAGGACGGCGAGGACGACCATCGGCCATCGGCGTCGGCGGGGGGTAGTGGTGTCAGACACGGGACTCCTCACGGGGATGGCTCAATCGTACGGTGTGGCTGCTCTAGGACGCCGGTCCGACCCGGTGGGTTCCGTGAGCCGATGCCCCCCTGCCGCGGGCCCTACTGGGCGGCGCGCCTGATACTGAAGTGACACAGAGCGACTTATGGTGTGGAGTTGACGAGTCGTCGGTGAACTATGCCCAAGGGGGGCATAGGGCCCGGCTACTGCCGTTCGTCATGAGGTGAGGAGTCCAAGTGCGGGTGCATAGGTGGGTAGCGGCGGGCGCAGCGGCGCTCATCGTGCCGACCATGCTCACTATCCCGCTGTGGCAGGCCGAGCGGCCCGCCGTTCGGGCCACTGTGACCTACCTAGGCCTCTCTGGCATTGACGCAGCGGCCCTAGAGTCGACGCCATCCCCCGGAGATCCCATCGTGAGTGGCACCGTTGAGCTCGCAGCTTTCATGGACGAGTCGACGCATGACGAGTCGACGCATGACGAGTCGACCCATGATGCACCCGCGGTCACGCTGCAGCCGGCCATCGTCACCGCGCCAGCCCTGACCGAACCGTTCTCGCTCATTGGAGTCGTCTCGTCAGCCACGCTTGACCCGAATTCTCGGATCATCGTGCGGGTGCACACCGCAGGCACTTGGTCTGCGTGGCAGAGTCTGCCGGTGAGTGACCACGGTCCCGATGCCAACACAGCTGAGGGTCGACGAGCTCGTTCGACTAGTGAACCCCTGATCGCGCCTGACGCGCAAGGTGTGCAGATACGCATTGACACCCCAGACGGCACGGTGCCAGCGGGCACCCAAATCGCGATGGTGCATAGTCCCGTGACACCTGACGATGCTGCCATTGGTCAACCGAATACGACACTGCTCGACACGGCACAGGCATCACCTTCGATGCCGCATATCATCACGCGCGCCCAGTGGGGCGCCGACGAGTCAATGGTCCGAGACGCGCCTGAATTCTCCGACACCATCAAGGTGGGGTTTGTTCATCACGTCGTACAGTCAAATAATTATTCGCCGATTCAGTCCGCAGCCATCATGCGCGACGTCTACTCGTGGTTCGTTGAGGGCGAGGGCGTCAACGATTTCGGATACAACTTCATGGTCGACAGATTCGGCCGTATCTTCGAGGGGCGTAAGGGCAGTATTGAAGGTGCTGTCATTGGCGCGCATACCTCGGGGTTTAACCGTGATTCCTTCGCGGTGTCGTTCCTCGGGAACTCAGACAGCCTCAATCCCAACAAGGCGCAGGGGCAGAAGATCATTGACGCCTACGGGCGCATCATGTCGTGGAAACTTGCTCAGTTCCACCGCAATCCGTTGACTACCGCGGTGCTTACGTCGGCAGGACCAGGTCCTGGTCAAGGCACGACATCGAAGTACTGGCCCGGGCAGAAGGTGCGAGTGCCTACGATTCTCGGCCATGGCGGTATCGGAAGTACGGCCTGTCCCGGCAAGTTCTTGCAGGCTTCACTTGTTGCGATTCGCGCATCCGTTGCGCAGAAGATGGGCGCGGTGTTCTACAGCCCGACGGTCTCAAATCGGGATTGGGGTTCGGCGGCCGACATGGTCGTACAGGCGAGAGCCACGGAAGACACAGCGTGGACTCTGCAGATCTACTCTGCGTGCGGAGATCTGCAGAAATCCCTCACGGGTAGCGTTCTAAGTGGAGCTGTGTTGTCGGCCGCATGGGACGGTACGGACGAATCAGGGAAGCCGGTTCCGCCAGGCACGTACCGTTTCGAGCTTGCCGGTGACAGCGCCGCTGACGATCCACTGCCGTGGATTGGCTTCGGCGACATCGCGTCCACGGCGACCTCACCGGTCGATCCGTGCGCCCCGCCCGATGCCTTCACCATCAACGGAAGCGGATATGGCCACGGTGTGGGCCTGTCCCAGTGGGGTGCGCTTTCTATGGCGCGAGAGGGCTGGGGCGTCGACCGAATTCTCAAGCATTACTACACCGGCACAACTGTGGCGACTGTCGACGACAACGTGGATCTTCGCGTGGGGTTGATTACCCAAGCCGAGGCCGTCCGGTTACGCATGGAGGGCGACGCGGTTGCAACTGTGAATATTGGCTCACGCGTCGTTGATATTCCTGCGGGAGCTGTTGTCAACACTAAAATTCTCGACGGACGAGTCCGAGCCCTTTTGCGTAATGGCTCTGAGGTTAAGTCTTTAGGCTCCGCGCTCAAAGTGACTCTCACGCCCACTGACGGCGTCGTTGATGTGGTGGGTCCGGGACAGGATCTGACGACGGGCAGCCGATACAGGCATGGAGTGATTGAGGTCTCAGCCTCATCAGGAGCCACTCCACGTCTCATCGTCGTAAACATCGTCAACCTTCATCGTGACTACCTGTTAGGAATTGCGGAAGTAGTTCCGACCTGGCCGCAGGCTGCCTTACGTGCTCAGGTCATCGCCTCGCGGTCCTATGCCTTATACGCCTACGCCCAGGGTGTACGAGCGGATTGCCGTTGCCATCTCAATGACGGCGACGCGCCCTACTTCGACCAGACGTATCGCGGTGCGGACGTGGTGGACGGCGTTGGCGGCGCGAATTGGTTAAAGGCAGTCGACGCCACCGAGGTGGGTGACACACAAGGGCGTGCAGTTCTCTTCCAGGGAGAAGCGATTCCGGCGTTTTATACGGCGTCTACCGGGGGACGAACTATGTCTGCGAGTGACGTGTGGGGCGGTGCAACTCCTTGGGCGGTGAGTGTCGACGACGCGTGGAGTGTGAAGGCGCCCGAGAACCCCTACCGTTCATGGTCCGCGACCGTCTCGCAGGCTGACATGGCAGACCTGTTTGGCCTGCCCGAGGTGATGCGGGTCCGCGTGACCTCACGATTTGAGTCCGGAGCGCCGAAGATCCTCACGGCCAGTGCGCGAGACGGTTCGACGGCTCGTATCCCGAGTCTTGAGCTGCGTTCACACTTCGATCTCTACTCTGCATACGTCACTCGCGTGCAGGGTGTGACCAGAATTGCCCCGGTGCCGCCGGTGCCGCCGGTGACGCGCAGCGTGACGCTTGACGTGTCCCCTGCAGCTCCACGACAAGGTGATGACGTGTCCTTGACTGGGCAGGTGACCCCGCAAGGGGCCAGTCTCACTGTGATTCGCCAGGTGCGTTACGCGGGTCAGACGACTTGGAATGATCGTGCGAGCAGTACGACGGACGCAGACGGTAACTACTCATTCACCATCGCAGCGATCACGTCTAGCGGGAGCACGTACTCGTGGCGCATTGTTGTGTTGAGCGGCTCCACCATCATCACAACCAGTCCGATTCGAACGGTCACGATCCTTTAGAAACTGCGCTGATGCGTTCGATTTCGACACGCGTGGCCCTCAGCGAGGGATCCTCGTCTGCCACGATCACTACAGAGCCTTCAACGACCAGCGGTACGGCGAATGCAGCGAGCCATCCGGTAGCAGTCGCTAATCCCGTGTGCGCATCGGGCACAGGGTCGACTGCCATAAGTCGCCCACCCGTGCTCAGCCGCCACGCATCTGCGAGAACTTGCGAAACCGACATAACTTCGCCTGCATCGAGAACTGTTCCATCGGCGAGGAGTAAGGCCGGATCGCTGAGTACAGGTGTGCTGACCGGTGCGAAGATATCTGGGTGGTTTCGCCCTGGGAGAGCGAGTGGGCTCAAGTCGACTTCGAGCACGTCGAGTGCAAGCTCAGACGATGGCGCCCCTTGGCCCACGATGGCCAGTTGTGCTTTGCCCGCGTAATCGGGAGCAGCGATAGCGCGAACCGACCAGCAGGCACCCAGCCATACGGCGCGCTGCCAGTGCATTGGTAGGTGTAATGCCACTGTGTCACCGGGTTGGATGTCGTACTCATCTCTAAGCAGGCCAGCGCACTTTGCGACTCCGTTGAGCAGGGTTGCCAAGGACAACTCGACGCGGTGGCCGTGGGTGTCCTCGTACCAAGTGATGAAGGGTTGGCTTCGATCGCCGCCACGGTGCATGGCTGCGAATGGAGTCACGATGCGGTCGTTGTTTAGGCCCACATGCCGGACGTTAGCGCGGAGGCGGGGGTTGCGTATGGCACAGTGGCAATGTGACTGAAGCCGTGCTGCTCGTGGGCGGGCAAGGAACCCGTCTGCGGCCCCTGACCATGGAGACTCCCAAGCCCATGTTGCCGGTCGCCGGAGTCCCGGTGACCGAGCATCAAATCGCGCGAGCGCGGGAGGCCGGTGTCACGCGCATAGTCCTCGGCACCTCGTATCGCGCGGAGGTCTTCGAGGAGTATTTCGGGGACGGCTCGCGTTTTGGAGTCGAACTTGTCTACGTCACTGAGGATGAGCCGCTCGGCACAGGTGGAGCGATTCGCAATGTGGCGGACTATCTACACAGTGGACCTGATGATCCGGTATTGATCTTCAATGGCGATGTCCTTTCGGGCGTTGACCTGCGCGGGCTCGTCAATCGTCATACGTCCGACGATTGTGCTGTGACGCTTTATCTGACTCGAGTGGAAGACCCGCGCGCATACGGACTGGTTCCGACTAACGCACAAGGTTGGGTGACTGGATTTCTGGAGAAGCCAACGAGTCCTGAGGAGATCGTCACGGACCAGATCAATGCTGGTGCGTATGTCTTCCGACGTTCGGTGATTGATCACATTCCTGCAGGTCGAGTGGTGTCCGTAGAGCGGGAGGTTTTCCCCACTTTGATCGCCGAGGGTGCCCGCGTCGCGGGTTACGTGGATGACGGGTACTGGCTCGATCTCGGTACGCCGATGGATTTCGTGCGCGGATCGTGTGACCTTGTTTTGGGCGTGGCCCCCTCACCAGCGGTGCCTGGTCCGATCGGCGAGAGTCTGGTGCTCGCCGGAGCACGCGTGGAAAAAGGCGCTGTTATCTCGCATGGCTCGGTTATTGGGGCTGGAGCTGTTGTCGAGTCCGGTGCCGTGGTGGATGGCTCAGTGGTCATGGCCAATGCGTTTATTGCCGCCGGAGCACAAGTCTGTGGCAGTGTCATCGCCGAAGGAGCTCATGTGTCGGGCGGAGCCAGTCTTCGTGGAGCAGTTGTAGGGGCCCGCGCGGTGGTCGGAGCCTTCAATGAGCTTCGAGAAGGTGCCCGCGTGTGGTCAGACGTGAAGCTGGCCGACCTCTCCGTCCGCTTTAGCTCTGACCGCTAGGCGTATTTCTCAGAGCAGAAAATCGGAAACGTTGAGCGGCTGACGCGGCCCGCTCTCGCTTGCGGCGTAACCCACTGCCACGGCCCCGAGCGGTTGCCAGGTGGAAGGGAGCGAGAGAGTCTCGCGCACCACGTCGGCGCAAAACATCGACGAAGAGATCCACGCGGAGCCAAGACCATGTGCAGCGAGTGCAACTAGTAGCGATTGCACAGCCGCTCCACCGGCGGCAATGAACATGTCACGCTCCGATGATGTCCTGCGCGCATCAGGGTAAATATGCGCATTGTCGAGAGTGACAAACGGCATCAGCAGTACTGGCGCTGAGCGCAGCAGATCTCCACGAGCCAGTCGCTTTGCGACAGATTCATCTGAATATCCGTCGAGCTCACGCAGATCGCGCTCCCATTGCGCGCGCATAGCGTCCAGAAGGCCAGGACGTTTTTCGCCGTCTACGCGCAAGAAACGCCACGGCTGCGTGTGATGGGGTGCGGGCGACGTAATCGCTTGAGCAACCGCAACTTCGATCAGCCCATCTTCGACTGCTGCCTGGCTGAAACGGCGGACAGTACGACGCTGCGCGATGGCACCCTGAGCCCCTGATTTCATGGCCTCAGCAGTACCCAGCCAGAAGAGGTCCTCGCCACTCGACCGAATTAGCGCCCGAGCACCCAGCCCATCTTCGTCGCACGTCCATTCCTGCATTCCGCGCACAACCGCCACGGGCATACCGGAGTCCTTGCCTTTGACAAGGTCTGAGGCAGCAGCTATTTCGTCGGCGATCGCCACAATTGTCATCTCGAGAGGATGACCAAACGAATCCACACGTCCGCGATGGTCTTCAAGGGGGCGTAAGCCTGCACAACCAATTGCCGCATCGGTCACGCCTTCGCGCCACGCCCGGCCCATCGTGTCAGTTATGACCACGCCGAGACGAAGACCGCTCGCATCTTGGAGTGCACGCCGTATTTCGCGAGCCGAACGATCAGGATCTACGGGAAGGAGGACCACCGTGCCTTGCTCGGTATTGCTCGCATCGACACCTGCTGCCGCCATGATGAGTCCGTGTCGCGTTTCCACGATGCGGGTAAGGCCTCGGGGTGTGTGCTTGGTGGCGACCACACGCACCGACTCGTTGCTGATTGCCGCTTCACGATCTGCCCCAGGGATAACGCGGCCCTCTGCTTTGCTCACGACCTTGCTCGTTATCACCAGAATGTCGCCATCGAGAAGGCCAGTAGTGCCATCTGCCCAGGTTGTCGTGGGGAATTGGGTGAAGATGAGCGCGGCTAGGTCGTCGTTTGCCGCAATTCGAGGCAAGCCCGAGATGCCTACGACTTGCAGAGTCATGCGCGAGTGAGGTTCGCGAGATCAATGGCTCGGGCGGCCATTGCGGCCGTCGCGTCAAGGTCGCTCATCAGTAGTGGAACTGCCACGCATCCAATGCCTAGCGACTCCACCTTCGAGACATCGTCAGAATCGGATGAGTCAACAAGCCAGCCATCGAGCACATCTGAGCCATAGTTACGCGCGACTGCCTCTGCCGTGGTGTCGATGCCCACCGCTTGCAAACACGCATCAGCCATTCCATGGACGGGACGCCCGCCAATGATGGGGGAGACTCCTATGACGGGGGCAGACGCCCGACAGATCGCATCGCGCACACCAGAGACCTGGAGGATCGTTCCGATGGAGACGATGGGGTTGGAAGGTGGGAGGAGGATGAGATCAGCCGACTCGATCGCCTCAAGAACGCCAGGTGCTGGTCGCGCATCCTCCATACCGATGACACTGAATCCATGTGCCGGGATTGCTGCCCGCCAGCGAATCCACCATTCTTGAAAATGGATCGCGATCTGCATTGGATTGCCGAGGTCATCGCGGGCGCCCGAAGGATCATCGACGATCACGTGAGTTTCGGCGCGTTGATCGCTCATCGGGAGCAGCGTCACTCCGGGTTGCCAGCGAGTGCATAGCGCAGCTGTCACGTCGGAGAGTGTGTAGCCCGAATTGAGCAACTGGGTTCGGACAAGATGTGTAGCGATGTCGCGATCGCCGAGACCAAACCAAGTGGGTTCGACACCGTACTCGGCAAGTTCGTCTTTGGCCGTGAATGTCTCCGCCTCGCGACCCCACCCGCGCTCCTCGCTAATACCCCCACCGAGGGTGTACATCACGGTGTCAAGGTCCGGGCACACACGTAATCCGTGAACCCAGATGTCGTCTCCGGTATTTCCGATGACGGTGACCTCGCCATCGGGCACCAACCCAGTAGCCATGCCATGAAGCAGGCCGCGGATGAAGCGGGCGCCGCCGACGCCACCAGCAAGTGCCGTGATTCGCATGGGGAGCATCCTGCCACTCGGGGCGTCCTAGAGTGTGGGGGTGGACTCAGTTAACCAGCGGCAGGTGGATCGGGCCCTTGGCCGGGCCGAGCGTGGGGTCGCACTCGATCGCGAAGAGATCACGGCTTTATTGCATTGTCGTGGCGCCGAGCTCGATCGCCTGCTCGATGTCGCCACGCGCATTCGCGATCAGGGACTCACCGCCGCTGGTCGACCCGGAATCATTACCTACTCTCGCAAAGTCTTCATTCCGCTCACACGACTGTGTCGTGACCGTTGCCACTACTGCACCTTCGCCACGGTCCCAGGTCGTCTCGAGGCGGCGTTTCTAGAACCAGATGAAGTTCTTCGGATAGCGCGCGAAGGCGCCGCGCTGGGCTGCAAAGAAGCGCTTTTCACACTGGGGGATCGCCCAGAGGAGCGCTGGCCTGTTGCGCGCGAATGGCTCGACGAGCGCGGGTTTGACGACACGCTGGCTTATGTACGAGCTATGGCTATTCGTGTTCTTGAGGAGACGGGTCTACTTCCACACCTCAACCCCGGCGTCATGTCGTGGCAGGAAATGCAGCGGCTCAAGCCGGTGGCTCCGAGCATGGGAATGATGCTCGAGACAACGTCTGAACGTTTGTGGTCCCAACCCGGCGGCGCGCACTTCGGTAGTCCGGACAAGGAACCCAAAGTCCGACTTCGCGTCCTAGAAGATGCAGGCAAGCTGGCGATTCCTTTTACGTCCGGCATCTTGGTGGGCATCGGTGAGACACCGGATGAGCGCGCCGATGCACTTCTGGAATTGCGTGCGGTGCACCGCAGACACGGGCACCTGCAAGAAGTAATCGTGCAGAACTTCCGATCCAAGCCGGACACGGCCATGCGCAATGTCGCCGATCTTGAGGATGAGGAATATCTCGCCGCGCTTGCCACCGCTCGAGTAGTGCTCGGCTCGCGCATGCGGCTTCAGGCGCCTCCCAATCTGACCGAACCCGCTTCGCTTGGCCGGCTCTTGCGCGCGGGAGTGGACGATTGGGGCGGAGTTAGTCCCCTCACCCCCGACCACGTGAACCCTGAGCGACCTTGGCCACAAATCGACGCACTTGCTCAACTCACGGCTGATGCGGGATTTACCTTGCGTGAGCGGCTCACCGCCCATCCCGAATATGTCCTGCGTCCTGATCCTTGGATTGACGCCCGGGTTCGACCGCACGTCAATGCCCTGCGCGACGAGATCGGGCTTGCCAATCACCACGCCGCTGTTGTGGGCATTGCGTGGCAGGAGCCTGACGACGAGGCCCAGCAGGGTGTCTACGCGGCTTTCGCGGCCCAGCACGGCGGGGGGCGTACCGAACTCCACGTGGAGGTGGATTCGATCGGTCGCACGGGTGACCGCCGAAGTGACTTCGACGAGGTGTACGGCGACTGGTCGGAATTGCGCGAGCGTACGTCGAGTTGGGCAGCTGCACCAGAGCGACTGGATTCCGATGTCTTGCGTGCGCTGTCGCTCGCGGAGAAAGATCCTGGCGCGCTAGCGCTAGAGGAGAACCACGATCTGGCAGTGGCGCTCATGTCCGCCGATGGGGCAGGTCTCACCGCGCTAGCGAATCTTGCCGATGGGCTGCGCCGGGATGTCGTCGGTGATGTAGTCACCTACGTTGTCAATCGCAATATCAATTTCACCAACGTCTGTTACACCGGTTGCCGGTTCTGCGCCTTTGCTCAGAGACGTACCGATGTTGATGCCTACACGTTGGATCTGGACGAAGTGCGCACTCGAGTGCGCGAAGCGGCCGATGTGGGAGCAACTGAGATTTGTATGCAGGGCGGCATCCATCCTGATTTGCCGGGCACGGCCTACTTTGACCTCGCGCGTGCCGTCAAGGAGGCTGTGCCCGAGATTCACCTACACGCATTCAGCCCCATGGAAGTCGTCAACGGGGCGTCGAAATCTGGGCTGTCTATCCGCGATTGGCTGCAGGCAGCGCGCGAAGCCGGGCTCGATTCGATCCCGGGGACCGCAGCGGAGATTCTTGATGATGAGGTTCGCTGGATCCTCACTAAGGGCAAACTTCCCACCGAAGCATGGATCGAAGTTGTGACGACAGCGCATGAACTAGGCATTCCGTCTACGTCCACGATGATGTATGGCCATGTCGACCATCCCGGTCACTGGGTCGCTCACATACGACTTCTCCGTGAGACCCAGATGCGCACAGGTGGATTCACTGAATTCGTACCACTGCCTTTCATCCATACCAACGCGCCGGTCTACCTGGCCGGCGTTGCGCGACCTGGGCCCACCCCGCGCGACAACCTCGCGGTGCACGCAATGGCGCGCGTCATGTTGCACGGGGCGATCGATCACATCCAGTGCTCGTGGGTCAAGCTTGGCGATGAGGGCTGTCGAGCCATGCTCTCCGGCGGGGCAGACGACCTCGGTGGGACCTTGATGGAGGAGACCATCAGTCGCATGGCGGGGTCGGAGAACGGCTCGGCCAAGACGGTCACAGACTTACGTGCGCTTGCTGAATCTCTCGAGCGAACGCCCCGTCAGCGGACGACTCTCTATGACCGATTGACCGATTCCACAGAAGTTTTGCCCACCAATACTCGTCTAGGGCTTGACGAAGTAGGGGCGCGCACCCTGTAATAACATCGTTGTGATTTAGTTATCTCGTTGTTTCTGGCAATTTGTCTTGAGGAGGTTCCGCGGTGGGTGAAATGCTTCCGCTTCCGCTCTCCGATGTGGAAGAGCTTGCGTGGCAGGAAAAGGCACTCTGCGCCCAGACCGATCCCGAAGCCTTCTTCCCGGAAAAGGGCGGCAGTACCCGCGAGGCCAAGAGGGTGTGTCTGTCGTGCGAGGTTCGATCAGACTGTCTTGAGTACGCACTGTCCAACGACGAGCGCTTCGGGATCTGGGGCGGTCTATCAGAACGCGAGCGGCGCCGACTCAAGAAGCAGGCAGTCTGATTCCCACTGAGTCCGACGGGTTCGACGAACGCGAATCTGTCGCCGGTGACCTTGAGGAGCTTCCCGACTGGGTTCAGCCGGGTGTGGCCCGGCTCCATCATGTGAGCGCTGTGCTCGTTGCGCACAACGGTGTCGCATGGCTACCGACCGTGACCTCCTTTTTGGCCGAGCAGACTCGCCCCCCGGACTCGATGGTGGCCGTCGATACAGGGTCCACCGACGGATCGTTAGTCATCCTCAGCGATGCTCTCGGTGCTGAACGCGTCTTGAGAGCGAGTGCAGATACGCCTTTCGGTGCAGCCATTGACATGGGCGTCTCGGCTTTGCCGCCGCAGCAAGACGAGGACGTAATCGAATGGTTGTGGATCCTGCACGACGACAGTGCTCCCGATTCGGCGTGTCTTGAACGACTACTGCGCGACTCCGATCTGCATGCGACCACTGCAGTCTTCGGCGCAAAGACCCTCGGCTGGCATGACCGCCGACTGCTCCTCGAAGTGGGGTTCAGCGTCATGGGATCCGGGCGTAGGGTCACCGGCCTGGAGCGACGCGAACACGATCAAGGCCAGCACGACGATCGGTCAGATACTCTGGCAGTGGGGTCCGCAGGCATGCTGGTCCGCCGTGATGTCTGGGAGGCTCTGGGCGGCTTCGACCCGGGCTTGCCGCTATTTCGCGACGATCTGGACTTTTGTTGGCGCGTTCATCGAGCAGGGCACGCAGTGCGCGTCGTTCCCGCTGCGGTCATATACCACCGTGAAGCCTCTTTTCATGGCCGACGTTCGACCGGTAGCCGCCGCGAGGGTGGCGGCGGACCGGTTCGCCAGTCACGGATGCACCGCGCTGATCGTCGCTCTGCTCTGCACGTTCTTCTTGCGCACACTCCGGGGTGGCGGCTGCCCTTCACCTTCGTGCGACTTACGTTTGGCACCTTGTTTCGGGCACTTCTGTATGTCTTGGGCAAGGACTTGGGCCGCGCGAGCGACGAGTTGCGAGCACTGGGTGGTGTCGTGACCCACCCGGGTCAACTTAAGGCTTCTCGACGCCGCAATCTGGGCCTTGCGTCATCGTCTTGTGTTCGGTGGCTCCGTCCTCGCGCACGCACGCGTGTGCGACATGCGGTAGAGGTGGCTGGTGGCATGCTCGCCTCTGGTTCTCGCACGACCTCCGAAGTTGATGAGGACGACTTCCCTGACGATTCACAACCCGGTGTGGTCCGCAGAACATTCATGCGCCCTTCGGTGTGGACGGCGCTGGCGCTTCTCGTGATTGCGGCAGCCGTAAGTCGCTCTCTGTGGTGGGGCTCAGGGTCGCTGTTTGGCGGCGGGCTGCTACCCGCGCCAGAGGGCGCGAGTGATCTATGGGCGACCTACACGCAGGGGTGGCACAACATCGGCCCTGGATCGACCACTCCTGCTCCGCCGTCGCTTGCGCTGCTCGCCCTTTTTTCTAGCGTGTTGCTGGGCAAGGCACCGTTGGCGATAGACCTGATCTTCCTGCTAGCAGTGCCTGCTGCAGGATTCAGCGCATTCCTCTCAGCCAGGGGCGTGATCACCAGCATTCCTGCGCGTGTGTGGCTTTCGGTCACATACGCACTACTGCCAGCTGTCACGACTGCGCTGGGCACCGGACGCATTGGCACGCTCGCAGCTGCCGTGCTGCTCCCTCCCGCCGTACGTCTGTTGGCTCGATGCGCTGGCGTAGGCGTTTCAGGCTCGGCCCTTCGCCCTGCCACCAACCGCACACCGTGGTTGACCGCAGTCGTGCTGGCTGCCTTAGTGGCCTTCGCGCCGGTGTTGTGGGTGGCGGCATTCGTTTTTGCCCTCGTCGCAGCGGCAATTGGGCACCGGGTGCGCAACCTCCTCATCGCAGTCCTCGCACCACTGTTCCTGCTTCTCCCGTGGTCTTTCGAGGTCCTTCTCCATCCGAGTCTGCTCTTGAGCGAGCCCGGTGTACCAGTGCTCGACGGGCTCCCAGTCACTCCATTGCGTGCGGCGCTGCTGCAGCCGGGGGGCCCGGCGCAACTTCCATGGTGGCTCTTTGGCGGTCTCGTGGCGGCGGCCCTGGTGGCGCTGTTACGCCATGACAAAGTGCGAATAACCCTTGCCTTATGGGGCGTTGCGATGGTGGCACTCGTCATCGCAGTTGTTCAGACGCGCCTCTACGTGGCTCTCCCTGGCATCCAGACCCCGGTTCCCACGTGGCCCGGCCCGGCGACTTTGCTCTTGGGATTTGCACTTGTCTGCGCGGCTGCAGTGGCCGGCGATGGTTTACGCGAACGGATTGGAGGGGTCACCTTCGGCTGGCGGCAGCCGGGGGCTCTGGTGCTCACCGCGTTGGCAGTGCTGACGCCGATCGCTGCAGTGGGCTGGTGGTTCGCGGAGCCGCTTGGGCCGCTCCACAGAGGAGATCCGGCGCTACTACCTGCCTACGTAGCCGAAGAGTCGCAAGGTCCCTCGCAGACGCGAACGCTCGCGATCACACAGGCCCCAGGTGGGGTTATGACATACACAGTGCTCCCGGGTGGGGGACTTGTCGTCGGCGATGCCGAGACCGTGCCACCGGCTACCGCGTGGAACGCCATGGATGCGGCTGTATCTGCCCTGACCTCTGGGCGGGGTGGAGACGAGGTTCGCTCGCTAGCGGCGCAAGGTATTGGTTACGTGCTGGTGACAGATGCGCGCGATGGGGATCCGCTCATTGCCACTCTCGATTCAGAGCCCGGTATGCGCAGGCTTTCTCGTGCGCCCACCGGTGCACTCTGGAGCATCGCCGGCACCACTTCGCTTACGCGGGTGCTTGCCCCTGACGGTTCTTCGGAGCCGGTGCTCAACGGTGTTGTTCCGCCCGGAGAAGCTGGCCGAGTGCTAGTACTCGCGCAGTCTCCAGACCCTGGCTGGGAAGCCGTCGTGGGCGATGTGAGTGTGCCGGTTACCAAGGCACCTGAAGAATCCTTGATGGGTTGGGCGCAGGCCTTTAGCGTCGGTCCCGAAGGCGCAGTTGTGGACATTCGTTTCGACGACGCTCAGCGGCAACGTTGGCTTTGGCTTGAGCTCTTCCTCGTACTGATCGTCATTGTCTTGAGCCTTCCCACGCGCACGTCGCGTGACCCAGACGCTGATGATGCTGATCTTGATGCCTTGACTCAGACGGGGGTTGGCGCATGATGCGTACGAGTGGTCGACGTAGAGCACCTCGTGAACGTGCATCTGTTGGCGCGCTCAGTTTTGGTGTCGCCGCCGTTCTCATTTTTGGCGGTGCAGGTGTCGCAGTCGTGTTCGGCGCCACAGCCGCACCGATCGTGGGTCAGGCAGATCAACCGCCCTCTGGGATAACCGAGCCCGTTGCTACAACAGAGCTTGTCTGTCCCGAGCCGGGCGCGTCCAAGGACGGTTCGGTGCGTGTAGCCGCAGCGAACGTGGCCGGTCTGCCCGGACAAGATCGACCTGGTGCGGCGACGATCTCTTCCATCGCCAATCGCAGTGCTCCCATCGCCGAACTGAAATCGCCCGGAGCTACGGCAACCGTCGACATCGTGGGCGAGACTTCCCTCCCGCTTGTGATTGCCGGTGATGGCGGGCTTGCGCCGGGGTTGGTGGGCGCGCAGGTGGGGCGCGATGAGACGAAGACCGGCCGCGGACTTTCGTCGTCGGCCTGCGTACTCCCCGGCACCTCCTGGTGGTTCATGAGCGGCGGCGCGGAGATCGGTCAGATCACCCGAGTCGTGTTGGTCAATTCCGAGCCAGCCCCTGCCGAGGTCGATGTGGAGGTATTCGGCCCAAATGGCCCAATTGAACTTCCCTCGACACGCGGCATTGTGATGACCTCGCGGTCTGAGACGGTGTTGCGTTTTGACCGCCTCATTCCAGGTGTTGCGGCTGGTGCCATCCATGTCATCGCACGTTCGGGTCGTATCGCCGTCAGCGTTTCTGACTCGCGGTCCGATGGGTTCGTTCCTAAAGGTGTGGACTTCATTCCACCTGCTAGTGAGCCCGCAAACACGGTGTGGCTGCCAGGTGTAAGCGACGGCAGTGGCGCGCGCCAACTTCGACTTCTTGCGCCGAGCGCAAACGCTGTAGTCTCGCTGCGTTTATTCACGGCCTCTGGTTCATTCGTACCCGCTGGACTCACCAACATCGACGTCCCTCAGGGCAAGGTCGTTGACGTCGATGTAGCGGGTGCCCTGCGTGGGGATGCTGCAACTATCAAGGTTGAATCCGATCAACCGGTCGTAGCGGGGCTCACTCAGACCTATGGCCTCGCAGAAGTCACCGAAGCCTCCTACACCGCCGGCTCTCCGGTGATGATCGGCCCTAGTGCTGTTACGGGATTGCCGGGGGGCAAGGCCACTCAAGGTTCGACGCGCGTGATCGTGTGGGTGACAGCACCTGAGGGTGATGCGCGGGTCCGTGTGACTTTGTTACCGGCCGTCGATGGCCAGCCCACTCCGTCTCGTGCGGGTCGGGAGTTCGCTATTCCTGCGGGGCGAGTGGTGGCCATCGAACTCAAGGTTCCTCCGCTGGCTGAGTGGTTCACCGCGCTCGTGACTCCGCTGTCTGGTGCCGTGCTTGTGGCACACCGGGTCAACGAGGTTTCCCCCGATTCCAATCTCGTGACGGGCTATCCTTGGCGGCCACTTCGGGTGGAAGTCACCTTGCCGGCGGCACAGGAAGACATCGCCGTCGGCATGCCTTAGGCGACACACCCGCGCAATCCCCGGTCCGGTCCTTCGCGCGCGCTAGCGTCATGCCGTGGCTATCCGACGTCGTTGTTCTCGCCCCTCGTGTGGTCGTGCTGCCGTGTCGACTTTGACCTACGTCTACGCAGATTCCACAGCTGTCGTCGGACCCCTGGCCACCTACGCTGAGCCGCACTGCTACGACCTTTGCGCCCTGCATGGCGATCGCCTCACCGCACCACTCGGCTGGGAACTGGTCCGGATCGAACCTGACCCGGACTCCCTCAAACCCAGTAGTGACGACCTCGAGGCGCTTGCCAACGCCGTTCGGGAGGTAGGCCGGGTGTCTGAGCCGGTCGTAGACGACCTCGCAGCGCGTCGCGGCCACCTTCGCTCAGTGCCTGCAGTCAACGACTGAAAACAGCCTTTCAACGGCCACGGCTACCCTTAGCCCGTGATTGAAGCCTCTCGTTTGTCCATCATCAAGGCGTATGACGTGCGCGGCACCGTCCCGGAGCAACTAGACGCCGAGTTCGCTCGAGTTCTCGGCGCAGCTTTCGTGCGAGTTGTGGGCGCAACCACGGTCGTGATCGGTCGAGATATGCGCGAAAGCGGACCCGGTCTCGTTGCGGCGTTTGCCGAGGGGGCAATAGGGCAAGGTGCTGACGTCATCGACATGGGACTTGCGAGCACTGACGCCCTCTACTTCGCGTCTGGTCACCTTGGCCTCCCCGGTGCCATGGTCACAGCCAGCCACAACCCGGCGAAGTACAACGGATTCAAGTTGTGTCGAGCTGAGGCGGTGCCCGTCGGTCAGGACACTGGGCTCGCTGATATTCGCGAACTCATGGCGGCAGGAGTGCCGGACTTTTCCGGTGCTCAGGGTTCGGTTCAGGTCATGAATCTCATTCCCGAATACGCGAAGTTCCTGCGCCAGCTCGTCGATATCAGCGCGATCCGGCCGCTACGTGTCGTGGTGGACGCCGGCAATGGAATGGCTGGCTACACCGTCCCGGCTGTTCTTCTGTCCGAAGTTGGCCTGCCAGCGTTGCCGCTGGTACTTGACGAGATGTACTTCGAATTGGATGGGTCCTTCCCCAATCACGAGGCCAACCCCATTGACCCGGACAATCTCCGTGATTTGCAAGCCGAAGTCTTGCGCATGGGTGCGGATATCGGCCTTGCCTTCGACGGCGATGCGGATCGCTGTTTCATTGTCGATGAGCGTGGCGAGTTGGTGAGTCCCTCAGCAATGACGGCTCTGATCGCCGAGCGTGAACTCCGTCGCGTTCCGGGATCTTCGGTGATTCACAACCTCATCACCTCCCGGGCAGTACCCGAAATTATTGCGGCTGCTGGTGGCACGCCCATCCGTACCCGCGTAGGTCACTCGTTCATTAAAGACGCGATGGCGCGCACAGGCGCCATTTTCGGTGGCGAGCACTCCGGGCATTTCTACTTCCGAGATTTCTGGCGAGCAGATTCTGGAATGTTGGCTGCCATGCATGTCCTCGCTGAGTTGGGCAACGCCCCGGTTGGAGTAACTGTTTCAGACCTCATGGCGCCGTACTCGCCCTACGCCGCGAGCGGTGAAATCAACTCGATTGTCCATGATCATGTTGAAGTCACGGCAACGGTGCGCGCGACATTCAGCGGTCGCCCAGGCGTCCAACTGGATGAACTTGATGGGCTCACGGTGAGTGGTTCGGACTGGTGGTTCAATCTGCGCCCGAGCAATACCGAGCCCCTGCTCCGTCTCAACGTGGAGGCGCCCACTGTGAGGGAGATGGAGGCACTGCGAGACAGTGTTCTGTCCATTGTCGAAGCGGGAGGTACGGCATGAGCGGTGCGTTGGGACTCGATCCCGTTCTTTTGGAAGTCCTTGCGTGTCCGTGTCCTGAGCATGCACCCCTGCGGGTGGATGAGGCTGCGTCAAGACTTGTGTGTACGAAGTGCGAACGTGCTTTCGAGGTCCGTGACGGCATTCCGATCATGCTGCTCGACGAGGCGTAAATGTGGCGCGTGCGGGGAATTCTTCGCGACTACGACTGGGGTGAGATCGACGGTCTCGCCCAGTGGTCGCATGCCACCGGAGCCCCGCAAGCTGAGTTGTGGTTCGGCATCCACCCGACTGCCCCCGCGATTGTGGTCGACAGTGAAGGCGCAGCAACGGGAGAGACGCTGGACGAAGTCATGCCACCCCAACACAACCCGTTGCTCGTCAAACTTCTGGCGGCTGCTCGGCCGCTGTCGATTCAAGTACATCCAGATCGTGCCTTAGCCGCAGCGCTTAGCGCTCGCGGTACATTGCCAGATGGCGAGGAGAAGACCGAGATTCTCATGGCACTCGAGCCATTTCGAATTCATGCAGGCTGGCGTGATCTTGAGTTAGCGCGGCGTGTGCTCGTCGAAGCGGGCGTCCCAGCGGATGCCATCGCATCAGCAGACAGTTACGCGGATACCGCACGCGCGCTGCTCGACCTCAGCCCGGCCGTGATTGGTCGTGCAGTTGCTGGACTCAGCGACGCGGCGAGGACGTGCGGTTTCGATAGTGCTGCTGTCGACTCACTCCGTAGCATTGCCCATGAATTTCCCACGGATGCGGGTGTGTTGGTATGCGCCATGATGCAGCACAGTGTGCTCGCTCCAGGCGAGACTGTCGGAGTGTCTGCGGGCATTATTCACTCCTATGTTCGTGGGCTCGGCGTGGAAGTCATGACTTCTTCTGACAATGTGCTGCGGCTCGGTCTGACATCCAAGGCGATTAATGTCGACGATGCCCTAGCGGCAGTGTGCGACCTGCAGCCCACCGACGGCTCTGGTTTCCCCTTTGTCGTGTGCGAACTGCGCAACGAAGAGCGCGTACTCCCCGCTTCCTATCGAGTTGTTATCCCCCTCGAAGGCCACGTTGATGCAATCGGTCCTCAGGACTCGGTCCGAGCGGCTGTTGGTTGTGCTTTAGTCATGGGAGAGCACGAGGCCGAAGTGACTGTCAGCGTCAACGGCCGGGCAATTGTGGCGGAGGGCCGATGAGTTCTGAAGGTGGTACCAAGGCCGTCGTTGCGGCCCTTGCCGCGAATCTCGGCATAGCAGTCAGCAAATTTGTCGCCTTCGCGTTCACTGGCTCGTCGTCGATGTTGTCCGAGGCAATCCATTCGGTCGCGGATGCGGGAAACCAAATGCTGCTTCTGGTCGGGAACAAGCGCTCGAAGAAGCCATCAAGCCAACTGCATCAGTTCGGTCATGGTCGACGCCGGTATGTCTACGGGTTCATTGTGGCGATCGTGTTGTTCGTTGTAGGCGGAGTTTTCTCGCTATACGAGGGCCTGCACAAATTCCAGAACCCTGAAGTGCTTAACGACGCGTGGATCGCACTCACCGTTCTTATTGTCGCCATCGTCCTTGAGTCGCTGTCATTCCGAACTGCTATTCGCGAGACCAACCGCGTACGCGGTAAGCGCTCCTTCCCCCGGTTCCTGCGTGATTCACGCCAGCCTGAGTTGCCGGTGATCCTCCTCGAAGACCTTGGTGCACTCGTCGGCCTCCTGTTCGCACTCACCGGCGTCACCATGTCGGTCGTGACCGGTGATGGGCGTTGGGACGGTCTCGGTGCAATGGCAGTGGGCACCTTGCTCGTGGTCATCGCGATTTTCCTAGCGATTGAAATGTCGGCGATGCTCGTGGGGGAGAGCGCTCTTCCTGAAGAGGAGGAAGCGATCCGGGCGGCCTTGACTGCCAGCCCGCTGGTGGACCGGGTCATTCACATGCGCACGCTGCACGTGGGCCCAGACGAACTCCTGGTCGGTGCCAAAATCGCAATCCGGGATTCGGCAACAGCCGCTCAAATCGCGGCTGGGATCGATGCCGCCGAGAAGTCGTTGCGGGCTGCTGTGCCCTCCGCTAAATACGTCTATCTCGAACCCGACCTAGACCGTCTCGCGGGAGAGACAAACCCGGGCTAGACTAGGACCGCACTTCCGCGAACCATCGAAGCCTCGTGCCGTTCGCCGGGCCAACCGTCCGCAACAGACATGAGGAGCACTATGCCGACCCCCGACTACAAGGTCGCTGACCTTTCGCTTGCCGCCTTCGGCCGTGACGAAATCCGCCTCGCAGAGCACGAGATGCCGGGCCTCATGGCCATGCGCACAGAGTTCGGCAAATCTAAGCCGCTCTCCGGTGCTCGCATCACTGGTTCACTGCACATGACGGTGCAGACCGCAGTCCTTATCGAGACCCTCGTGGCCCTCGGCGCACAGGTGCGCTGGGCCTCCTGCAATATTTTCTCGACCCAAGATCACTCCGCAGCAGCAGTAGTAGTTGGACCCAATGGCACTCCTGAGAATCCGCAGGGTGTGCCGGTGTTTGCGTGGAAGGGCGAGACGCTCGAGGAGTACTGGTGGTGCACCGAGCAGATCCTGCTCTGGCCCGATGGCGCTGGCCCCAACATGATTCTTGACGACGGTGGCGACGCCACGATGCTGGTGCACAAGGGAGTCGAATTCGAGGCTGCGGGTGTTGTGCCAAGCACGAGCCCCTCGGATTCTGAGGAGTACGCCGTTGTCCTTGACGTGCTCCGCGCCTCTCTCAAGTCAGACGCTCAGCGTTGGACACGAATCGCTCCCGGAATTATGGGCGTGACAGAAGAGACGACGACTGGTGTGCATCGCCTGTACGAGCGGTTGCGCGAAAACTCATTGCTCTTCACGGCGATCAACGTGAACGACTCGGTCACGAAGAGTAAGTTCGACAACAAGTACGGCTGCCGCCACTCCCTCATTGATGGAATCAATCGGGCGACCGACGTGCTCATCGGTGGCAAGGTCTGCGTCGTTGCGGGATATGGCGATGTCGGCAAGGGTTGCGCTGATTCGCTGCGTGGTCAGGGTGCGCGCGTAATCATCACTGAGATCGACCCGATCTGCGCGCTCCAGGCCGCAATGGATGGTTACCAGGTAGCCACCATAGAAGATGTGCTGGGAGTTGCGGACATCTTCATCACTGCCACTGGTTGCTACGACGTCATCACGGCCGAACACATGGCGGGTATGAAGCATCAAGCGATCGTCGGCAATATTGGTCACTTCGACAACGAAATCGACATGGTGGGCCTCGCTGCGTTGCCCGGTGCGAAGCGCAAGATCATCAAGCCGCAGGTTGATGAGTGGACATTCGCCGATGGCCACTCGATCA